>SAMEA104315436__coassemble_735_pt1 | contig 60250 bp, 47 predicted proteins | sample SAMEA104315436__metabat2_low_PE_029 | metagenome-assembled genome bin SAMEA104315436 (sample SAMEA104315436) | gut metagenome | biome: Monkey gut; feature: monkey-associated habitat; material: faeces | place: China | collected 2013 | reverse complement strand
GCCCGCCAGCAGCACGATGACCAGTATGCCGGAGAGGAACAGAGGGTCGAGCAGTCCGCTCATGTGTATCTCGGCATGCAGCAATGCGCTGGCATACGGGCAGGCTGCCCATGCCAATGCTACACCCAGCAGCAGCGACACCAGGCACAAGAGCACCCCCTCCAGGGTGAGCCGCAGCACGATGTCGCTGCGCTGTGCGCCCATCAGACGGCGGGTGGCCATCTCGCGGGCACGTTTTCCGCTCTGTGCCGTACTGAGGTTGATATAGTTGAACACCGAGAAGAGCAGGATTATCAGGCCCACAGCAAACAGAATGGTCACCAGTCTGCGGTTGCCGCGCAGGCTCTGCTCCGAGTCGCTGCCAGACGTTAGGGTGTCGGAGAAATAGCGGTCGCTCAGGCGCAGCAGTCTGGTGTGCGTGGTGCTTCCATCCATTGAGTAGTACCAGAAACCCATATCCTTGTACATCTTGTCGAAGTCGGCATGACGGGTGCAGAGGTCATATCCGGGCTGGGCAAGAATGAACACCGACGCGCCCGTGGCATTGCCCATGTGCGAGGCAGTGAGGTAATCGTTCTTGTAACGCACATACTCAAAGCGCATGATGATATCTGCTTGCCCGAAGGAGGTACCCTGCATGCCCTTATATACAGCAGTCACATGCACCATGAGGTCGTCCATCCCATCCATATGTATGCGCTTGCCTATGGGATTGTCATTGCCCCACGCCTTGCGGGCAAACTCCTCGCTCACCACGGCAGAGCTCATTTCGTCGAGTGCATGAGCGGCATTTCCCTGCAGCACAGGAATGGAGAACATGCGGAAGAAGGTGCTGTCGGCAAAGGCCACTTCGGTCTGCAGCACCTTGTCGGACACACCCACTTCGCAAGAGGAATATACAACACCGCAGGTCATCTCCACCTGCGGAAAGGTTTTCTTGATGGTGCGCTGCGTGAACCAGTGGCTTCCCTCCGTAGCATCAGCATGCTCGTCCTCACCTTTGTATGTACACACCGTGTAGATACGGTCGGCTTTGTCGATGATCTTATCGACGCTATACTCCTGTCGAGCGTACAGCATGATGAGGATGACGAACATCAGACTCACCGAGAAGCCCACCACATTGACCAGTGTGTAGAACTTGTTGCGTGACAGATACACGCCAAAAGACTTCATTTCAAATATTCTCTTCATAAATATACTGTTTTATCTTATTCATCCTTGAGGTACTTCACGGGGTTGTCCTTTGCCACACGGTAGCTGTTGTATGCCACCGACAGCCCCACCACAAGCAGCACCGCTGCCGATGTGAGCAGGTAGAGCCAGGGCGAAAGGCTGGCTTTCTGGCTGAAGGAAGTGAGCCACTGGCGGGCAATGAGCCAGGACAACACGTCGCCCAACAGCACCGAGGGAACTGCCACACGCATGATATCGTTCAGGAAGAGCCTGATGACATCGCCCATGCCGGCTCCATTCACCTTGCGCACAGCCATCTCCTTGCTGCGACGATTGACCTCGTCGGCGCTGTAGCCAAAGAGTCCGAAGAGGGCGATACTGAGCGTCACAGCCACACACAGCCCGATGGCATTGCGGAAACTGAGCTGTTCGCGATACTGGTTACGCAACTCTGCTGCCCACGAACGCAGCTGTATCTCTGCCCGGGGAAACATCTCCTGCACCCGCCGGAGCACCTGTGCCATATCCTCGTCAGTAAGGTGATGCATGCGTATGAGCATGTATTCACAGGGCTGAGTGTAGTATGTGTAGAACTGCGGACGGTCCTTCTGCGCACTTTCACCTGCCGTGAAGGCTCCCACCTTGATGTCTGGGAATATGCCCACAATGGTCACCCCATCGCGATAAGCCTCATCGGAGTGGCCGGTCACACGCACCCGCTTGCCCAGCGCACCGTCCTTCCAGCCTGCAGCCTGGCTGACCCGCCGCGCAAAGGACTCGCTCACGAGTATCTGGCGACAACTGTCATTGCGCTCGGTGAAGAAGGTGCCTTGGCTCAGACAGATGCCCATGACATCCAGGTAATCGTCTGTCACCTCACACATATCTGTGGCGTTGAAGAGTTCGCGGTCTTCTCCCGGCAGCAACACATTGTCGCCCGACACACCATACTGCTCCAGTGGGATGGTAGAGCCAGACGACACCGACTGCACCTGAGGCATGCGGGAAAGCTCCTGCAAGATGTGTTTCCTGTCATTTCCACTGGTTCCCTGCACGCTGAGGATAGCCACATCCTCGGCATCATAACCGGGATGCAGACTCACCATCAGGCCATATTGTGCCTGCACGCAATAGAGCAGACTGGCAAACAGACTGACGATGCAGAACTGTACCGACAGCATGACCAGCTTCCAGCGGCGCTTTCCGCGCTTGTATCCACGAAACACCACTGCCACCGGCATGCGGCCATAGAGCCAGGCGGGAACCACTCCGCCCAGCAACACTATCAGCAGGCAGATGACCACCAGCACCCAGCTGCCCCGGTTGCACACGAGTGCCGAGAGGGGAGCAGACAAATAGGTTTCGATGGTTCCACGGCAGGAGAACAACAGGAGGGCGGCCAGCACAACAGCCAGAAGCACATGCACAAGCGACTCGGAGAAGGTGATGGCACCTATGCTCGCCCTTCCTGCGCCAAAGCACTTGCGTACAGCCATCTCTGTAGAACGGCCCACGAGGTTGCCTATGGTAATGAGCAGATAGTTGACAACGGCTATACAGAGGAGCACAAAGGCCATGAGACCCAATATCCAGCTCATCATGCGCACATAGCTGTCGTGGGTGTATCGCTCGGAGAGCAGGATGGGAACATACGTGAAGCTGACTCCTGCAGAGCGCACAGCGTCCATATCCACATTCTCCTCCAGCATCTTGTCTATATAGGGAGCCATCTCCTCGGCCTTATGGCCAGGCTTGAGGCGGATGTAGGAGACGTATCGGTCGTTGCCCAGCCAGTTGTCGGTGCTGCTCTCATTCAGGCTGGCCATCGACATCACTATCTGTGTGCCGTGCAGCGAAGAGCCCCAGGGGAAGTCCTCAAACACGCCTCCCACCTCGAAGGGGATATCTCCGAAGTCGGCCATAGTGAACTTCTTGCCCATCACATCGCCGCCCATCATCCGGGCTACACTGCTGCTCACCATGCAGCAATGAGGCTTGCCAAGCACCTCATGTGCGTTGCCCGACAGGATGGAGCGCGGAAACATCTCAAAGAAACTGGTATCGGCAGCCATCACATCGGCCACTATGCTGTGCTCTGCATCCAAATGACATTGCGTCTTCGTCGCCATGTTTGTAGTGCGGGTAGCCACTTCCACGATGGGCGCATAACGCTTCATGCCCGGTGCAATGGCGCCCGACGTCTGCCAATAGTCCGATGGAGACTTCTGGTCACCGCGCATCACCCGCTCCTGGAGTATATATGTGCGGTCCCATGCAGGGAACCAGGTGTCGAAAGTCTGCTCGTAGTTCAACTCGGTGATGAGCACTGCGCTCACCGCCAGACCCAGTGCCAGGCACACCACCTTCTGTATGTTGTGCTGCCCACGGCGGGTCAGATTCTTCAATGCACTTGTTATCGTATTCATTTCTATACCAGTTTCTATTATGCCAGATGCTTTACCGGATTCTCGTTTGCCGCCATGTAACTCTGCACCGAGACGGCTGCCAGTGACACCAGCAGGCAGAAGCCTCCTGCTGCCATGAAGACAAGCGGACTGAGTGCAATGCGATAGCTGAAGCCTGCAAGCCAGTTTCCGCCTATATACCATATTATAGGCACTGAGATGACAAAGGCCAGCAGAACGTAGGCAAGGAAGGTGCGCACCAGCCGGAGATACACTTGGCTGTTATAGCTACCGAACACCTTGCGCACGGCTATCTCCCTGTGACGCTGCTGGATAAAGTACATGCTCATGGCCAGCAGTCCCATGAAGGAGATGAGAACAGCCACTCCGGCAAAGAGCAGAACAATGTGGGAGAGGCGGCGCTGGCTGGCAAAGTTCTCGCGTATGCGCTGATCCAGATAGGGGTTCTGCTCCTCCATGTCCATGCGATACACGCTGCGATAAGCATCGCGCACCTGTTCCCAGGCCAACGTCTCGTTGCCCACAGTCTCCACCAGCATCTGACTGGCAGAGCGCATGCGGTCTTGGATGACCACCACTGTCAGTTGCTCCGTGCCGGTGATATCGCCGATGTTGAAGTCCTTCATCGTTCCGTTGTACTTCATATCATCGTTCACACCCATCATGGGCAGTATGTAGGCAAGCATGTCATTGACTTTCCCTTGCTCCTCAGCGCTCATCGAGTCGAATATATGCTGCAAGCTCTCACTGAAGTACATGCGTGTGGCTGAGCCGGAATGCTTGTCAGCTATCACCTTCAGCCCAAGCACATCGGCATAGGAAGCGTCTCCTATGAGCAGGCGCAGGCGCAGCATCTTGTCTCCCACGGTGAATCCAGGACCATTGCTACCGTAGAGCGGCAGTCCCATAGCCCAGGAGACTCGCTTCACGCAGGGCAATTCCTTGAGCTTCTGAGTGAATAGGGAGTCGTCGGCCGAAGTGCCTCGCTTCACATCTATGCTCATCAAGGCGTGCGTGTTATAGCCCAGAGGGGCAGTGACCAGATGGTGAACCTGAAGCAGCATGAGCAATGAGAGTGCCACCATAGTGATGGTGACCACGTTCTGGAACACGATGAAGATACGGCTGAAGAACATTCGTGACTGGTGGTGGAATGTACCGCGCACCACATCGATGGGCTTTGCACGGGACAGTACAACTGCCGGCACAATGCCTGAAAGCACGCCCGACAGGAGCACAAACAGCAGCAGCGATGCCAGTGGAAGAGGCTTGAGCAGGTCGTCCAGCACTATCTCTGTCTGCAGCAGACCGCTCACATAAGGTGCCATAGCCCACACCAGGAGCAAGGCTACCAGCGAAGACAACACACTCATAAGCACACTCTCCCCCACCAGACGGCACATGATGGCAGTACGCTGCGAGCCGAGCAGACGACGCACAGCCATTTCGCGGGCACGCCGACCCGACTGCGCCACCGTGAGATTGATATAGTTGATGACGGCAAAGAGCAGTACCAGTAGTCCCGCAACGAGCAGCACGTGCACCTGACGTGCATCACCATGACGGATCACATCTGCTCCTTCGGTTCCCTGAACCAGATACTCCTTGCGCAGAGGTATGAGATAACTGCGCACGTAACTGTCCTTCTCGCCGTTCAGAGCATACAGAGACATTTCGCTCAGGCATTTGTCTATCTGCGGCTCCTTGCCTTCCAGGCTGGTTCCATCCTTGCTCAGGATGAAGAACTGTGCGCCGAAGGTGTTGCTGCAGCCGGTATCCACATCAGCCGCATTGAAGTTGCCCGCATGCCAGAAGCCCACGATGACGTCGGCCGGCCTGATGCACGAACCGCGCATACTGCCCATCACGCCCGTCACTTTGAGCTTCACGCGCTTGCTGCCCACGCTGTAGGTAAGGTTCTTGCCCACTGGGTTCTCATTGCCAAACAGATGACTGGCAAACTCCTCGCTCACCACTGCGGCATCCCTGTCCTCCAGCACCTGGCCGGGAGTGCCCTGCAGGAGCGGGAAGTCGAAGATGCTGAAGAAGGTGGAGTCGGCCATAAGCGTTGCCCCTTGAAGGTAAGTCTGGTCGGGCAGCACGTAGTTGACCTCATTGCGGACGATTGCACAGAACGACTCAATCTCCGGGATGCGTCCGCGCAACATAGCCTCCGCACTATGGTGACAGCCATCGTAGCGGTTGACACCGTCATTATCCTTCATCTCGAAGGCAAGGGAATAGATGCGGCTGGCCTTTGTGTGCATGGTGTCAGTGGAGTATTCGCCATAGACATACAGCCCTATCAGCACCGAGAACATCAGACTGACCGAGAGGCCAAACACATTGATGGCTGCATACACCCTGTTGCGCGACAGGAAGGTGAAGTATGAGCCCAAACTGAGCATATTATTGAATCGTTTCATTGATAGTTATGTACATATCTCTTGAATTCCATATCCGGGACGGAGCACAGCGCTCACTCCAGCACCAGAACCTCGCTGTCCTTGTAAGCCTCGTAGCCGCTCACGATAACGCGCTCGCCTGGCTCCAGTCCGTCGAGCACCTCATAGTACTGGGGATTCTGCCTGCCGATGGAGATCTTGCGCCTGTAAGCCTTGTGTCCATCCTTGTCCAGGACAAATATCCACTGGCCTCCCGTCACGCTGTAGAACGTACCCTTGGGGATGATGACAGCCTGCTTGGGCTCACCCAGCTGCAAGTCCACGTAATAGGTCTGACCTGTGCGGATGTTGGCAGGACGCTCTCCACGAAACACGAAATCGATGCGGAAGCGTCCGTCACGCACTTCGGGATACACCTTACGCAGGTTGAGCGTGTAGGTGCGGCCGTTTTGCTTGAAGGTGGCAGACAGCCCCGTCTGCACACGGTCGATATAGTGTTCATCCACCCGTGCCTGTACCTTATAGTCACTCAGGTCATTGATGACGCCTATGCGCTGGCCTGCCGAGATGTGCTGACCCAGCTCCACATCCAGTGCACCCAGTTCTCCCGAGATGCTGCTACGCACTTCCAGGCGGGCTTTACGCTCCCTCACCAGCTGCACATTGCGCTGCATGGACTCCAGGTTATCATTCATCTGGTCCATCTGCGACCGCCTGAGCTGGGCATCCTTGTGCAGCCTTTCGCTTATCAGATCGTGCTTCTTGCGCGAGAGCTCATAGTCCTCCTTGGCCTTCAAGTACTCTTCCTTGGCCACCAGTTGCTCATCCCACAGCGCCTTCATGTGCTCGTAGGCTCGCTTCTTGGTCACTACATCCTGTGACAGTTGCAGCTCCTCGTTGGAGTTCGACAGTTTGTCCTGCTCCATGGTAATCTGTGTGTTGCGCAAGATATTCTGCTTCTCGGCCAATTCACTCTCAGCGTTGAGGATTTGCAGGTCGAGGTCGGAGTTGGACAAGCGCACTATCACCTGTCCTGCCTGCACATGCGCACCTTCCTCCACCACCTTTTCCTGTACGATGCCACCTTCCTCGCTGCTTATCTGCACAGTGCTGATGGGCGTCACCTGGCCATCCACCGACACATAGTCATTGAACCTGTCGCGCTTGACCTCGCTGATGTTCAGTCCCTTGCGCTCCACTCTCAGCGTAGCCGAAAAGTTGGTCAGTCCCAATGCCACCAGCACGCCCACGAGCACGATGCCGCCTGCTATCCATCCCCAATACTTGCGCGGGATGAGGTAATGCTTCTTCTGAATCTGTATGTCCATATCTGTATATCTTTTCTGAATGTTGTTCTGATACCTGTTTGCGAGGCTTTCGGGTGTGCCTCTACACCTTATATATTATACGCGTGCGCGATGGGCGGTCATTTTCTCACCAGTGGACGACCCTGGTAATACTCCACCAAGCGTCGCTTCATCACCAGGAGCATCTGCATCTGGAGCGTTCTGACGCGGCTCTCAAGCAATGTGCGTGCCGACGTCTGCAGGTCGAAGGTGGAGAGCATCCCCTCCTCGAAGCGCCTGCTGGTGGCATGATAGGCCAGAGAGTCGCTCTCCTGCTTGCGCTGCATCTGCACCAGTTCGCGCCCATAGCCCTCTGCATCCATCACTGCCTTGAGCACGTCATCGTGCACGCGGCGCCTGCTTTCCTCCAGGTCAACGAGTGTGGTGTGCCAGTTGTTCTTGGCTTGCTTGAGCGCGTGCCAGTTTCCTACGCTCAGGAAAGGGAGCGAGAGGGTCACTCCGAAATACTCTCCCCGGTTGTTGCGCAACTGTGACCCGAAGGGCGTAGCGCTTCCCGAGAAGGACAGATTGCGGTAGTAGCTGGTGTAGATGCCGCCGCTGAGACTGATGCTGGGCATCAGATAGCCGCGACGGATGCGCACTCCCAGACGGGCGCTCTGTGCCTGGAACTCTGCATTACGCAGCACGGGCGACAGATACTGGAAGCTGGCAAACACCTGTTCGGCATCTACGCGCTCGCCCGGAACAGGCTGTGCGGCATCGGCCTGCAGACTGATGCACAGGGAATCGGCCTGTGGATAGTTCATGGCAGCCTTCAGGTCGAGCATATTCTGTGCCGCAGCATTCTCCTGATGGGTGAGACTGTACTCGTCCTCGGCCACCTGCGACTCTATGAGCACCACATCGGGCCTACCCTTCTCACCCAGCTGGTAGAGCGCCTGAGTCTTTCTGAGCAGGCGCCGGCTCTCGTCCAACTTGTCCCGCGTAATGCTGATGCATGCCTGGGCATAGGCTGTCTCTATGTACTTCTGCATCACTTCGGTGGCAATGTCATCGGCCACCTTCTGCTGTGCCGTCTGCGAAGACTGCTTGGCGAGACGTGCCTGGCGGAAGGCGTTGACAGTGGCAAAGCCGTCAAACAGCGTGAGCGAAGCTGCCAGCTGCCAGTTGTTGTTGAACGTGGTGACGTTGTTGTAGCTGTTGGTCTCGGGATCGACATTACGTCCCCACTGATATTGCGCACCCACCGAAGCTCCCACCGAAGGCAGGAAGTCGGCTATGGCGCGGCGATAGTTCTGCTCATTCTGGCGTGTGACAATGCGCTGGCGTTGCACATCGCTGGCGTGTGTCACAGCATACTGCATGCAGCTGTCCATCGTCCACACCGCCTTCTGTCCGCTCACTGAAGCGGGAGCAAGCAGCGCGAGGGCCACTGCGAGTGCCATGGATATTCCGTTCTTGTTCATTTGCATTTTGTCTATCTTTCTACCCTAACAGGTTGCAAGAGGCGTGCCAAAACCCTTTGTCCGCTCGTTATGAAGCACTTAGCCAAAAAGCGCGATTCGCCGACTGTCTAATTCTTGGACAATGCTGTACAAATGTTATACAGCCGTGGTGCCCTTTTCGGCACAATTCAGTACTTTTGCAAGAGAATCAAGTGAAAAGGCAGAGAAGATGAACAAGCAAGGGACACTACTCATCGTAGATGACAACCGCAATATCCTCACCACTGTGCGCCTGCTTACGGAACCTGTGTTTGAGCACATCGCCACCATTGCCAATCCGGCAGGCATACCTGGCCACCTGCGCGAGCTCAGGCCCGATGTGGTATTGCTGGACATGAACTTCGGCAAGGCCACCGACGAAGAGGCTTTTGCACCGTTCGGCACAGAGGAACGCGCACCGCGCTTCAGCACCAACAACGGCAACGAGGGGCTTTATTGGCTCAGGCAGATAAGGCAGATGGCACCGCAGACCAGAGTGGTGCTCTTCACCGCCTATGCCGATATCGACCTGGCCGTGAGGGGTATCAAGGAGGGAGCCACCGACTTTGTGGTGAAGCCCTTTGAGAATGAGCGCATGCTGGAAGCACTCACCGCTGCACGCGACAAGGGCAAGAGCCGCCAGCCGCAGCAGGACGGGGAGGATGGTTCGGGCATGTTCTGGGGCTCGTCGAGTGCCATGAGCGCACTCAGGAGGATGGTGGAGAAGGTGGCGGCAACGGATGCCAACATCCTCATCACCGGCGAGAACGGAACAGGCAAGGAGGTACTGGCCAAGGAGATACACCGCCTGTCGGCACGTGCCGGTGCACAGATGCTGCCCGTGGATATGGGTGCCATCAGCGAGACACTCTTTGAGAGCGAACTCTTCGGCCATGTCAAGGGGGCGTTCACCGATGCCAAAGCCGACCGCCCGGGCAAGTTCGAACTGGCCAGCGGCGGCACTCTCTTCCTCGATGAGATAGGCAACCTCTCCTACTCACTGCAGGCCAAACTGCTCACCGCGCTGCAGCGCAGGCACATAGTGAGGGTTGGAGGAAGCACCGAGATACCCGTGGATGTGCGACTGATATGCGCCACCAACCGCGATCTGCAGCAGATGGTGGGCGAAGGCACCTTCCGTGAAGACCTGCTCTACCGCATCAACACCATCCACCTGCACCTTCCCCCGTTGCGCCAGAGAGCACAGGATATAGTGCCGCTGGCCGATATGTTCATCCGCAGATATGCCGACATGTACGGCAAGGAAGGGCTTCGGCTCAAGCCTGAGGCTGCACAGAAGTTATCCACACTGCCATGGTATGGCAACATACGCGAACTGCAGCATGCCATGGAGAAAGCCGTCATCATGAGCGAAGCGGGCTTCATCGGTCCCGAAGACATAGATGCCGGCCACACGCACCGCGAGAAACCCATGGAAGAAGTGCAGACACTGGACGAGATGGAGCAGCGCATGATAGAGAAGACCATCAAGGAATGCGAGGGCAACCTCTCTGTGGTGGCCGTCAGACTGGGCATATCACGGCAGACATTATATAATAAGATAAAGAGGTATGGACTCTGAGGTGCTCATCCTGCTGGGACTGCTGGTGCTGGTCAGTGCCGCTTATGTGCGGCTGTGGCGCCGACACAGGCGCGACAAGGGCAACCTGCGCCTGCTCTTCGATGCCGTGGAGAATGCCGACTACACGCTGCGCTTTACCGAAGGAGGCAAGCGCAACAACTCCGTCAACCACTGGCTCAACCGCATCAAGGAGGTGCTGCAGCGGGCGCGCGACGAACAGATGGAGCGCGAAAGGTACTTTGAGATGGTGCTCAATGCCACCGACACAGGGCTGATGGTGGTGGATGAGCGCGACAACATACTGCTGCACAACCAGGCGGCAATGCAGCTGCTGCACACCGACATACTGACGCACATGAGCCAGATACCTGCCCAGCGGCTCACCGATGAGCGCCTGGCACGACATGAGACCACCACCACCCTGCGGGGGAAGCGCGTGCGCATAGTGGCACTGAGCAATGTGGAGGGCGAACTGGACAACCGTGAGGTGGATTCCTGGATAAAGTTGACGCGCGTTCTCACGCACGAGATAATGAACACCATCACGCCTGTCACCTCGCTGAGCGGCACTCTGCTCGCACGCATGGAGCAGGAGGGGCTGCAGGGGGAAAAGGCGCGCGACGAACTGCACACCGGCCTGGAGACCATCAGGAAGACGGGTGAGGAGCTGCTCAAGTTCGTGCAGACCTACCGCCGCTTCACGCATGTGCCCACACCCTCACCGAGCCTCTTCTACGTAAAACCCTTCCTGGAGCGTATGACCTCACTCTGCCCCAAGAGTGTGACCATCAGCGTGGAGCCACAGGATCTGCTGGCATATGCCGACGAGGGACTGATGTCGCACGTGGTGAGCAACCTGCTGAAGAACGCCGTGGAGGCCACCGTACAGGGTGGTCACATCAGCATGAGAGCCTGGACAGACGAGCAGGAAGCCGTGTGCATGAGTGTGACCAACACCGGGCAACCCATCCCCACCGATGTGGCAGAGCACATCTTCGTCCCCTTCTTCACCACCAAACCCGAAGGTTCGGGCATCGGACTATCGCTCTCACGCCAGATCATGCGTGCATCGGGCGGCACGCTCACCATGCAGCAGGACGAAGAGGTCGGCACCGTAACCTTCTGCCTGCGCCTGCCCTAAAGACTGCCCCTTCCCACGCAGCACGCTGCAACAGCCATCGCAGCGTGCTGCAACGCTCAACGCAGCGCGCTGCATCGGGCTTCGCACCGCAGTGCGTTTTTTCTTACTTTCTGTTGCCCCGACAGCCTCATCACCCTCTGCCCCATCGCCCCACCACACCGCCTCAGAGTGAGCACAATGCCACACACGGGAGAGAATTGTGTCAAAGAGGCATTCTTACGTGATTTTTCGAGCCAAAGCAAGAGCATGATAAGAATATTTTGGATATATTTGCAAAAATTAAGAACCCATTGCAAATCAACACGCAAAAACCTAAGCGATGCAATACACCGAATTCATACATCCCGAGGATGCAGCAGCGCTGAAGGCCCTGAAAGCCATCCCCCTGCTCTCCAAGGTGCTGAAGAAAGCCATGGACATAGGTGCCGAGCAACTGCAGACCGGCATGAACATGGCCACCAAGATACGACTCTCGCCCACACAGTTGCCTCATCTCTATAACCTACTGCCTCCCATCTGCGAACAACTGGAGATAAGGGAGCCGGAATACTTCCTTGAGATGAGTCCGCTGCCCAATGCCTATGCCTTCGGAGACACCCAGACGGCCATCACCATCACATCGGCACTGGTGGAGATGATGTCTGAGGAGGAGTTGCGGGCCGTTGTGGCACACGAGTGTGGGCATATAGCCTGCCATCACATGCTCTATCACACCCTGGCACAGATGATTGCCAATGCCTCGGGAGCCTTCGAGGCTCTGGCGGCACTGGCCATTCCCGTGCAGGTGGCACTGTTCTACTGGCAGCGCAAGAGCGAACTGAGTTGCGACCGCGCTGCAGCTTACATCACCGGCCCCGACGCTACTGCATCTATGCTGGCGCGCCTGGCAGGCGGTCCCAAGTCAATTACCTCACAGCTGAACATGGAAGAGCTGGCGCGGCAAGCCGACCAGTACGATGCCTTCTGCAAGGATGGCGTGTGGAACAAGGCGCTTCAGACCTTTGCCGTATGCGACAAGGACCACCCGTTTGTGGCCGTCAGGGTGCGGGAGATGCTGCAATGGACAGCCACCCAGGACTTCCTGCACCTGCTCGAGAGCCACCCCACCTGCCCCCGCTGCGGACGCGAGGTGGGCGACGACTGGCACTTCTGCCAGCATTGTGGCGCAAGGTTGAAGTAAACGAGGTGATAGGATATGAGCAAGATTTTCATCTCTTACAAGCAGAAGGACAAGGACACCGTGCTGCCCATCGTGAAAGCCATCAAGCAGGAGACCGGCATGGACTGCTGGATAGACCTGGAGGGCATAGAGGGCGGTGACCTGTTCCAGAACGTGATTATCGATGCCATCGACCAGGCCGACATAGTGGTAGCCATGCTCTCCCAGAACTTCATCGCGCCCTACCGCGACGGGAAGACGGGCAAGCCGAATCCCAGGAAGCCCACCTACACGCAGAAGGAGGTGATGTATGCGCTGTCCGAGGACAAGCGAATCGTACCCTTGAGCATAGACGGCACCACCGTGAACGACTGCAAGTGGCTCAAGTTTAACTGCAGCGGACTGGACAGCATCCTGTGGAGTGACAAGGCGCAGCGGGAAAAGCTCCTGGCCAACATGCGCCGGTGGCACAGCGAGGATGCTCCCCGCATCGACCTCACAGCCCCGCAGATTGTGCTGCCGCTCCCATCGGGATTCCAGCTGACACTGCGCAAGGACAAGCAGCGCAACTGCTACATAGGGGAGATTCCCGTGGCAGACATCATGGCGGCCTTGGGCAAGGACGGCAAGGAGCAGCACATCTCGCTAAAGGATGCGGCCGTGGAAGTGCTGGAGACAGCGGGCGTAAGCACAGTGGCTTCCTACATGCTCAACCCCATAGTGGGCGCGGGAATCGTGGGCTACAAGCTGTGGTCGAAGCTGTCCAGCGGGGGCAAGCAAAGCGAGGAGGAGATGCTGGACAGCATCATTGCCGGGCTGAACGCCCAGTACGGCATACACATCCACAGGCAGGATGCCGGCTCCCCTGGCCACACGGTGGTACTGGAGTGCTGAGCCTGGGACAAACGGACAAGAGGAAGAGAGCATGGAGAAGTACGACATATTTATCAGTTACGCGCGCAAGGACTATGTGACGGAGGACGGCGAGGTCATCCCTGGCAACATCGTGTCCAGGGTCAAGGACTTCCTGAGGGAGAAGGGCTTCACCTACTGGTTTGACGAGGATGGCATCTACTCGGGCGAGGCGTTTGCCACCATCATCGCCCAGGCCATACGGGACTCCAGGGTATTCCTGTTCATCTCCACCCAGGCATCCAACGAGTCGGAATGGACGGTGAACGAGATTGCCGTGGCCAAGGCCCTGGGCAAGCAGACCATTCCCTTCCTGGCCGACACCTCCACCTACAACATCGCGGTGCTCATGTACCTGGCTCCCCTGGACCATATCGACTATGCCCGCAAGCCACGCAAAGCCTTTGACGCGCTGGAGGCATCGCTCAGGAACTACCTGCAGAAGCCTCTCCCGCAAGAGGAGAAAGCCACCCCCACCCACATGCCCGGCAAGGCGCAGGGCGAAGAGAGCCCAGCCTCCACAGGCCTGGAGGGGAAGGAGAGGCCAGCCGTCACCACAAGTGCCCCTGGGGCGGAGGAGGCCACGAGCGCCCAGGAGCGTGTCACGCTGTCCTTGCCGGCTGGCAGGCTGAGGAGGGGCATGCGCAGGGGAAAGGCGTGGGCAGGCAACCGCGCGCGCCTCACCTGGGACTTCATCAGGGCGCGGGGAGTGCGGTATGAGCTGCCTTACCTCCTGCTGCTCATCAGTGCTCTTGCCTTGGGGTATGGTGAGGTGCACCTGCTATTTGGCGCGTCCTATATCTTGAGGGACGCACTTCTGATACTCTCGTCTGGCCTGTACGCCTGGGGCGTACTCTCGTTGCTCAAGGGCAGGAAGGACGGCTTCGTCACGCTATATGCGAGCACCTTCGGCATTGCCATCCTGGGGTGGCGGGTCTCTGATGAGAGACTCGCCATGACCTGGTGGGCAGGTTGCTGCCTGATGATTGCCGTGCTCTATCTGCTGCACAGGACCGACAAGGCCACCGTCATCAGATGGGAGCAGATGCGCTATACCCGCATCAGGAAGCCTGTCATGTGCATGGCGGCAGTCACGCTGCTGTTTGCAGGCTCTCTGTCCGCGACCTTGGTCATCGCCAAGCGCCACTACAGGGTATGCGTCAACTCCCCCTCAGCCATCCTTACCATGCTCCGCTGGCATGCCATAGCTGCCACCGAATGGGACGAGGCCGCCATCCGCTACTCGAATCTCGGTGACGCATACTACTGCGGTAAGATAGAGAATTACGATGACCTGAAGAGAGACAGGGCCGAAGCCCTGAAATACTACAGGCTTGCCGCAGAGCACTCGTACCCAAGCGATGGGTCAGAAGGAAGCCTTGACTGGAGAATCAGATGGTGCGAGGAATATCTGATAGCGAAGAATGGTGACGGGCATTACAAGACAAGCAAATACGGCTGGTATGGCATCACGGACGCTGACGAGCTGGTGATGATTGGTATTGAGGGATTCCTTGGCACGGTTCACCCGCAGGACTCCCTGCGACTGAGGCTTCGGGGATTGTCGAGGTATTACATCTATAGTTCCACCGACTTGCTTGACCAGTCCCCTGATGGGCACTTCGAGATAGAGGGCGGACGGCTCAACCACGAGAACCGCATCTGCGACGTGTGGCAGGACAGCCTGGTGATTACCTTCAAGGAAGGCGACCGCATGGTGGCAAGGCGATGTGTGAAGGCCGAGAAACGGAAGAGGGAGAAGGATATTAACTGGAAAAAAGGACATGCGACGCCCCGTGAAAACGGGAAAAGCGCAACGAAGGCTTATGACTGACAAGACACATGAAGAAGTACGACATATTCATCAGTTACCGCAGGACAGCCTATGAGACGGCCAACCTGATTGCCACGCGGCTGAAGGCTGCCGGCTACTCGGTGTTCTTTGACGTGGAGACCATGAGGTCGGGAAAGTTCAACGAGCAGCTGTATGATGTGATAGGACAGTGCAAGGACTTCCTGCTTGTGCTCTCACCCAACGCACTGGACAGATGCAAGGACAAGGATGACTGGGTAAGACTGGAAGCATGCAAAGCCATGGAGTGCGGAAAGAACATCATACCCGTGATGCTCAACGGGTTCCACTGGCCAGAACCTATGCCCAATGGGATGGAGGAACTGAGCAACTACCAGGCCATCGCCGCCAACTCTGTGGAATACTTCGACATGGCCATCAAGAAGCTACAGGAGCAATACCTGCACAGCAAGCCTAAACTGCCCATCCTGCGAGTGCTGAAGGCTGCAGCCGCAGGCTTTGCCATTCTCGTGGCCGTCCTGCTGGTGCTGTGGGGGGCATTCATCATCATCTCCAAGGACACTTGCCAGAAGTACGCGACCCTCATCACCCAAGACGCGGCTTGTGTGCATGTGCTGGCCGAGGCGAACCACAACCTCGCACAAAGGTGGGAGCAATTTGACAGGGGGCTTGACCTGAACCGCGAACCTCGCCTGAGCGAAATGAAGGAGGATATGCTGAGCAACATCAACCAGGCCGAGAAGGACATCAGGCGAGCCTGGCGCACCGACTCTGTACCCTTGAGCATATCCCCATTCCAGGGCTTCCTGCTCTCACTGCACGGCATCAACTCCCAGGAACTGGCCTTGTCGCCACAGCTTGCCACAGTGTGTCTCCACGACTTTCTGGACTGCCTGGAACAAGTGAGGATGGCCGTCAAAGAGCCCACCGCTGCCAGACGACGCTACGCTACAGCCCTGTTCCAGTACAGTGCCTACGGCCACAATGCTTATTATGCTGCCTTCCTCGCCACTTTGTCCCCTTTTCCCAAAAGTTCGCAGAAGAGTTTCGATGAGTTATCGCAGCACTGGATTTACTTCCCCATCCACTACAAGACGGGGGAGGAGGAATCCTATTACGAAAAACTCATCAACATAGAGAACAAGCGCGCCGATGATGTCCTGTCACGCTTCAGCAGTTATCTGGAACAACTGGACGCTCAACTGGAAGACCTCGAGAATGCCTGTGACGAACAGGAAAAGGCATCAGGCCAACTGGAAGAACAGGCAGGACAAGTCCTGCGATAGACAGGGAAAGCCAACCGAGACACGCACAGGCACCAACACAAAACGCAACATACAACTATGAATCCAACACCCATCTTAGGCAAGGCACTCCAGGAACTGGACAAGGCCATGCAAGGCACACTCGACGGAACCAAGATTTCGGCCATCAAGGATACCATACGCGGCTTTGCCATCGCGGCAGCACTGGCAAGCGCGGTGGCAGGACTCGCACCTGGCATCGCAGGCGTGGTGGCCCTGCTCACGCAGACAGGCTTCGTGTGGGCCACTTATGTGAAGATCAACAACACGCTGGGCATCTCCATGACCAAGGACACAGCCAAGTTCCTGGGCTCGGCCATCGTGACAAACATCGCACTCAATGCAGGCGCATTCATCGGGGCAGTCATCGCAGCCGGCCTGCTGGCTTTCATCCCAGGCCTGGGCAGCGCAGCATCGGCAGCCATAGACGCGGCCATGGGCTACGTGCTCATCTACGCCGCAGCCATCATCTACCTGAAGCTCATCACACACTTCGTGCATCCCGATGGCACCGTCAGCATCACCGAGTCGGACGGCACCAAGGACGTGATCAAGGACATCGTCAGGGAATCAAGCATGAGGGACATCATCAAGGAGGGCAGGGAGTCATTCAAGGAAGCCAAGAAGGACGGCAGCCTGGACAAGGCCAAGGCCAACCCCAAGTGCCCCAACTGTGGTGCCGACATACAGCAGGGACAGAAGTTCTGCTCCAACTGCGGACTGGAACTAAGCAAATAAGACAAGAGACATGACAGACAAGGAGATAGTAGAGGCCCTCATCAGGCACGACGAGAGGGTGACCGCACAGTTCTTCTACAGGGACTGCCGCGCACTCTTTCTGAGCGTCATCAGGAGGGTGTTTGGCACACAGGTGGTGGACTACGACGAGATTATCAGCGAACTGTACATCCTGCTCATGGAGGACGGAGCCAAGCGGCTGAGGCAGTTCAACTACGAGAGCACGCTGTACCAGTGGCTCAAGGTGACGGCCATCAGGCACTGTCTGAGGCTGAAAGGCCAGGGGCGGGTGATAGAAGATGAGAGCAAGGAGCCTCTTGACAATAGCGGCAAGTGTGCCTCCAGCACCGAGGACACACATGCCGTGGCCGACATGGAGGTCCTGCTCGGCAGGATGAGGAACCAGCGCTACGCACTGGTCATACGCCTGCTGATACTGGAGGACCAGGCCCCCGAGGACGTGGCCAGGCAACTGGCAGTCAATGTGGACAACCTGTACAACATCAAGCGGAGAGCCATACAGGCTCTCACCGAAGTGGCACTTAAAGACAAGAGATATTATGAATGACAGCAAGAAGAAGATAACGGACGAACTGCTGGCGGCTTTCCTCGACGGAAACACGTCGGCCCAGGATACGCTCAGGGTGCTGAGCGCGGCCAAGCATGACCCAGAGTTGCAACAGATTATCCAGATTGCAGGCGAGGTGGACGACGCCATGGTGTTTGCCTCGTCCCGCCACGCGCGGCACTCCCTGCCCATGACAGCCCTGGCTGCAAGGCAAAAGGAGAATTACCTGTGCGACATCGAGTGCGAGGAGTTTGTGCTGCGCCAACTGGGCATCGAGGCCACGCACAAGACCTTGCTCGACGAGGCATACCGCAACTGCTGGCTCAAGGACCAGGGCATGCCGCTATATAATATAGGCAGGCTGCTGGAGAAGAACCACCTCTCGGTGAGCCGCCGCTACGACTCCACCGTCAACGACATCGCCCGGCTGCTGGAGAGTGGCAACCAGCTGATAGCGGTCATCAACAATGCCCTGCTCACGCAGGAGGACCCGGAGGCTTCCACACAGCCCAACCATGCCGTGGCTATCAGTTCCATCGACCTGGAGAAGGGCGAAATCACGCTCTTCAACCCCTACACCGAGGAGGAACTCACCACCTACCGCATCGACAGTTTCCAGCGCGCGTGGGAGAAGTCGCACTGCTACCTGGTGGTCACCAACACCACCGACAAGTTTGTGTACGAGCCTTACCCCATCCGCCTGGACGATGTAGTCCTGGACGAAGACCTCACCGAACTGCAGGAGGCAATAGCCGAGAACGCACACGAGATATGGGCCAAAGCACGCACCGAACAGGGCTGGAGCTATGGCTCTGAGCGTAATGACCAGAAGAAGGAGACGCCCGACATGGTGCCATACTGCAATCTGCCCGAGAGCGAGAAGCTGTATGACCGCGAGATGGCAATGCAGACTCTGAAACTGGTGAAGAAGTTGGGATTTGAAGTGAAGAGAAGAAAACAATAAAGAGGAGCACGATGATGATGACCATTCTGAACATATTAGGCATGCAGGATGACCCTCACGGCAAGGGGATATGTTCGCTGTGGGAAGCCTTTACGAACCTTTTCGCCGTCGATACACCCCACTACCACACAGCCATCAGCTGGCTTCTGCTGGCGGGAGGGGCTGTTCTGGCCTTCTGTACACTGCGCAGCCAAAAGGCCAGGAAGCGGATTATGCGTAACCTGCTACCGATAGCCGTCATTATCTTCACGCTGGGTACGGGGCTGTACATCATCGGTTTCAATGGTGAAGGAAGCCTCAACAATCCTCTGGTCTTGCTGCTCCGCTCGATGCTGGCATCCGTTGAGATGTTCGTTTCAGAGTCGGAACTCATAGAGGTGGAGCCGGCTCTGAAGGAGAACCCATACTACATGCTCATCTTCTCCATCGTGCATTTCCTGGCCACCTGCGTCAGTGCGGCGCTCATCCTGCACATCTTGGGTCTGAGAGCCACATCATTCATCAGGATGCATAAGGGCTGGCCGCCCAACTGGCTAAAGCGCCGCAATCTGGACATCTACATATTCTTCGACCTGAGTCAGGAGTCTCTGACATTGGCCAGGAGCATCTGTGAGAAGGCCAGAAGCCCGCTACAGATTATCTTCGTGCGCACTCCTCAGGAAGAGAGTCACCATGAGCGCTTCTCCTTCAGCCATCTGCTCAGTCTGACCAACAGCAAGAACAATGTTGCCGAAGAACTCACCAGGATGAATGCCATGCTCACCTACAGCCGCACGGGGATAACTCTCGGCACCCCGACAGGCAGCCCCAAGGAGTGGGCCGAGGATGTGGGACTGACCAGCCTATGGCGCTTCATCAACCGAAGAGCAGCCCGGAAGTTCTTCTTCTGCCTGTCTCCCAACGAGGAGAACAACATCAACACCGCCATCGCACTGCACCGGCTCTTTCCCGATACCGAGAAGGAGCAGGTGTTTTGCCGTGCCAAGCGTAGTGGTATCACCCAGCTGCTGACCACCGAGAGGATAAGAGTCATCGACACAGCAAGCCTCTCGGTGAAGGACATCAGGGAGAATGCGCTCTACCAGCCAGTGCGTTACGTGAAACCCGACACCACACTGGGCATTGCCACCAAGCCCTTCAAGGCTGTCATCATAGGCTTTGGCGACACAGGCCAGGAGCTGTTCAAGTTCCTGTATGAGTTCAGCGCGATGGTTTATGCAAAGGACATCAGCACCCCCTTTGAGTGCTTCATCATCGACCCGAAAGCCAAAGTACTGGAGCAGGAACTGCTGTCGAAGTGCCCGGGAATCAGGCACGACAAGGACTCGCTGCACTTCATGTGCGGCAGGACAGAAGACTTCAGCCGCGAGTGGGAAGCGCTCATCAAGGAGGTTGACTACATTGCCGTGTGCACCAATAGCAGCGAGGGCAACCTGTCCCTGGGCATGCAACTGCTGGATATGGCCTACAGGCTGCGCGATGCAGACAAGACCCTCAGCATCTTCACCGGCATCTACGACTCTGTGAAGTTTGCCAACGCCAGCTACATAGCCGACTACTACTGCCAGCACACCACGCAGGGAGCCCAGACGGAGCTCTTCCGCTTCGAGCTGGTACCCTTTGGTAAGCGTGAGGACATCTTCTCCTATGCCAATGTGCTGCAGGAAGAGACCATCGAGAGAGCCAAGTCCTTCCACTATGAATACCAGAAGACCAAGCTGTATGAATATGGTGGAGAGACCGAGCAAGACCCTGAAAAGGAGTGGAACAAGCGTGCCGAAGAATTCATGCAGGACGGCATGAGCGGCAAGGCAAAGCTCACCCAGCAGGAGATACAGGATATGGCCAACGTCTATCACATGACTACCAAGAAGATGCTGATGGGCATCACCAGGGAAGTTCCTGCAGCGGTATCGCTCACGAGGAATGCCCGCGGCAAGGAAGCAGTAGGCTGCGTAAGGGCGGCAAGCATCGCAGAGGACGGACAGAGGCAGCAGACCATCGCCCGCATACTGGGTTGTGCGATGCAGCGCATACAGGATGAAGTGACCAGGAAGGAGACTGAAGCTGGCTGGGAATTCAACTCACTTGCCCTCATCGAACAGGTGCTTGGCACCGAGGAGCAAGGCAGATACAAGACTCTGCTGCAGAACATCGCCCGCTGCGAGCATCTGCGCTGGGTGGCCTCAAACACCATGCTGGGCTACACAGCCGATACCGACAAGAAGGACAACGGCAAGGACTACATACGCAAGACTCATGCCTGCATGATTCCATACGAGGAACTTCTGCAATACCCCAAGCTCAGAGAGACCATCAAATACGACTACAACACCATCTGGGTGGGGATAAAGAAGTGCGGGAAGCCATTGCCCGCCACTCCGACTGCCGCTCCCGACTGCCACCAGAGCACACAGGCACAGGCATGACAGAGGGCAAGCATCATCAACCGACAACTCATGCACAACATATTCATCTCATACTCACGGCGTGACAAGGACGTTGTCTTCAGGCTGAAGGACGAAATAGAGAGGGTCACAGGCAGGGGCTCTTGCTGGATAGACCTGGCTGGAATAGAAAGCGACAAGGAGTTCGTCGATGTTATCATCGAGGCTATCGACCAGGCTGAGACCTTTCTGTTTATGTACTCCCGGCACTCCGATGCCTCGGAATGGACGCGCAAGGAGGTGGAATATGCGCAAAGCGAGATGAAGCGAATCGTCTTCGTGAGGATTGACAGCGAACCGCTCAGCAAGTATTACCGCTTCCAGTTCAGCGGGCATGACATCATCGATCTGCAGGACAAGGACGAGAAACGCAAGCTGCTGCTCAATCTGAAGGAGTGGGCAGGCTGTTCCTGTGAGGCCGGAAGCCCGGCGGAAGAACCGGTGAAGACTGCTCCCACAGGCCGCCTGACGGCTGTCGTCAGGAGCATCAACCCCTTTTCCGGTCTGTTGCACCCCATTGTCAACATGGGCATTGCCTTCCAACTCTTCCTGCTCACTCTGCTTCTGCTCATGGCGGGATGGACTTTCATGGTGGGCTGTCTGGCCTTCTACCACCATCCGCAGGTGAGTCATGTGATGCTCATACTGGCGCTCGGCACCTCACTCACAGCCACTTGCAAGATAGGCTCACTGCGCTCCTACTGGTTGGCACTCATCTTTGCGCTCGACTTCATAGAGGCTTACCTCGTGAGCCATCTGGCCGAATACCTGTACCTCAACTGGCCTCAGATGGCCGAGATACCCTATCCGAGCAGCATCAGATACCAGTTGCTCTATGACCTGGGAGCCAGTATGCAGCTGCACAAACTGGCCGGCACGCACACCACTCTGCTGGTGCTGGTGCTGGCCCACATCATTGCCATCTGCCTGGCACTGTGCATCAGGAAGGACGGACGCTCGGCGTGGTCGATGATGAAATAGAATTCTTTTCCTCCCACAGTGATAGACAAGAGGCGGCACAGCGCTCTCTCATTACAGACGAACCAATAAGAAGAAAGAGTCATGAGACAGAACAATGGAGACTACAAGCCCATGCCGGTGGATACGAGCCACGTGGAGCTGCCCGAAGAACTGGACAGACTGGCCGAGATGATAGCCAAGAATGTGCACGAAGTGTGGGCCGAGGGGCGTATGAAAGACGGCTGGACCTACGGCAGCCAGCGGAATGATGCCGAGAGGAAACATCCCTGTCTGGTGCCCTACGAGGAACTGAGCGAGGAGGAGAAAGCCTATGACCGCAATACCTCACAGCAGACGCTGAAACTCATCATGAGCCTGGGATTCAAGATCACGCAGCAATAGGCATCTGCACCACCCCACCGCCTCAGGGAAGAGACGGTACCACACACAAGCAGCAAACATCAAGCACACGAGATACTATGGACAAGAACAAATACAAGGAGACGGCTTCGGCTATAGAGGAATACGTATGCGGGCAGTTGGCCGGCAAATATCTGCAGGCTGCACAGGACATCGACCGGTGCGGCGGAGATATAGCACACCACCTGAAGCAACTGGAAAACAGGAGCCGCGAATACCACAACCCCTCGTTTGTAGTGCTGGTGGTAGGGCCGGTGAAGTCGGGCAAATCCACCTTCGTAAACCTTGTGGCCAGAAACTACGTCAGCCCGACGCATTTCCTGGAGTGCACCGTGCGCCCATCACTCATCTTCGCGGGCAGCGAGGAGAAGCTCACTGTGTATCGCTCGACAGACGCTTCCCACAAGGAACAACAGACCAACAGTATCATCGACAGCATCAATGGACTGGCCGAGGAATCGGGCTTGGCCAACGTGCGCAAGGAGGTGTATGCCCACACCCGAAAGAATATCGACCGCTATGTGAAGCTGGGCAATGTGTCGGTGGATAAGGATGACATCCTGCTCACCTCCATAGAAACCCACGGAGGCAAGTTGCTCCAGGACCACGTCTATCTCGTTGACATGGCCGGCTTCGACGGCGACAGAGTCAACTTCGACACGCCTGCCTACAAGGCCATCATCGAGCGTGCCGACCTGATAGTGTTCGTTCAGAGCAGCAACTCAGCCATCTCCAAGTTGTCGGCCAGCTTCTTCGAGCTACTACAGAAGAAGAATCACTCGGTGCCCGTATGCCTGGTGCACAACGTCTTCGAGTCGGCCTACTGGCGCGATGAAGAGTCGAAGCAGAGGGACATAGAGGAGCAGAAGGAGTATGCCGTGGAGCAGATAAAGGCGAAATACAATCTGGTGCTCGATGAGGGTTATGCCTTCAACCTCAATCTGGGAAAGGTGGATGACTGGCGCAACGGCAACTTCCGGCCCGAGCTGAAGGAGGCTCTGGAGCAGGAGGCTGCACGGTTTGAGCAGGCCGAGAGCGCCATGTACGAACTCTTCCGCAAGCGTGAGTCTATCCGGCTGGCCAACTGCATCGCACGCACAAGCATCCAGCGTGATGTGCTGCTGGAGCATGTGAGAGAGGCCATAAGGCAGAAACAGGAGCAGGAGAAGCAGTACCAGGAGGTGGCACAGGGGTTCGAGGCGCTCAAGCGTACCCGCCTGGACGACAGTTCCACCGTCATGGTCAGCGAGCAGGAACTCACACAGATAGTGAACGAGGAGTACTACACCATCAGGAAGTTTGTGGAGGCCAGAGGCGAGAACACCTCCTTCAAGACAAGCGAGGTGCGCGGATTCGTGCATCGCATGCTGGAGGGAATCTACTCACGCATGACCAGGCTGGTCAACGAGAAGCGCCGCCAATGCCTGCAAATGCAGTACGGCCAGGAGTTCCAGCAATGGCAGGTGGCTCTGCTACAGCTGTCGGCACATCATCTGAGCCAGCCCAACGTGAGCGTCGAGTGTCCTCTGGAGGACATCACGGTAGATTGGGGGACGGGAGTCAACGTGGAGGAACTGGTGGCACACAAGTCCATGTGGTACAAGCACAGCACTGACTCGGTAAATGACTACTTTGCCTATGTGCACGATGCCTACTGCGGATTCGAGGCCAGTGCCGACACCAAGGCAAAGGGGCTCATTGCCAACGAACTGCTGCACAAGGCAAACAGCCTGATAAGCGCTGCGCTCAACCTGGTCAAGAGCCAACTCACCAGCGGGATGAACCGCGAGATAGAGCGCCTGAAGCTGCTCTCGCTGGCCACCATCACGCCTGACCACGATGCTTTCACCGCCCATGTGGCCCTGCTCCAGAGCCTGGAGAAGGACCTGGAGGCCCTTAACATCCACATCCATGAATAGAAACCTGCTTATCATTATCGGCATACTGCTGGCCATCATAGCCACGATGCTCACAGGCAACATCATTGTCATAGGCGACAAACTGGGCCGCCTGACCCATGTATATGTAGAGTATGCGTTCTACGGAGTCATTCTGGCAGCCGGCGCATTCTACATCGTGAGGCCCATCATCAAGGTGCACCGGGCACCTGAGTTTCCCAAACTGTCGGCCGAAGGGCTTTCCACAGCACCCCAACTGCGCACCTTTGCACGACGGCTGGCCAACAACTGCGACTACATAGCCGACCGTCAGTTCAGGAGGAGCCACAGGAGCCAGTTGCTCAAGCAGATAAACTTCCACTCGGCAGATGCAGGCGAACTGCGCGACATCATCGCACGGGAGATAACGCTGCGCATGGAGGGCAACAGCGAGATGGGGGTGCTGGGGGTAGATAACCGCATCAGAGAGTGGGGAAAGACGGTATTTATGGTCACCGCATTGTCCCAGAACAGCAAGTTTGACACAGTGGCAGTGCTGGTGATGAACTACCGCCTCATAGCCGATGTGGTGCTGGCCAGCGGCTTCAGGCCCACCAAGCCGCAGATGTTCAAGCTCTACGTGAAGGTGCTCACCACGGCTCTGGTCACCTACTGCACCTCTCAGGTGTTCACTGACATGGACGGTATAGCGCCCTTTGACTTCGGTGACGGAGCGGCTCCAGACATCAGCGTGGATGATGCCGACGACCTGGATGTGGATGCCGACAGCGATGGAGGCATACTGCAAAACCTCATCGGCAACCTGCAGAAGATAAAGATTCCGGGCTTCATAGTGGGTTCGCTGGCCGACGGCAGCCTGAATGCTCTGCTCACCCTGCGCATCGGCTACGTGACCAAAGCCTATCTCACCGAGGGGCCAAGTGCTCTGAGCGGCAGCAAGAACAAGCGCCGCGTGAAGCGACAGGCCATCAAGTCATCGTTCAAGGCAATGCCTGCTGTCATCAGTGCAGGCAGCCGGGCGCTGGGGAAAACCGTATCGGGGATGGTGAGCCAGGCGTTCTCCCAGGATTCACAGAAATAGCTCCCTGCAGCAGGGCTGCATACCGGGGCAACCCACGCAGTGCGCTGCACCGGCCATCGCAGCGTGCTGCAACGCTCAACGCAGCGCGCTGCGTCGGGCATCGCACCGCAGTGCCTCTCTGCGCGAATTCCTTTTACATCAGGAAAGAAGGCATTTGTAGGGTTTTATGAAGCGCGCCGAAACCATAACAGAAGCAAATCACAATAGTTCATTTACTTACATTTTATAAAATTCTCAGCACTTTGCTTGGGCATTTCCAGTAAAACTCATTAACTTTGTGAGTCTGACAGAACAAACAACACAACAGAGTAAGGCATGAGAACGAGCTTTGCGACCATCAGTAGGCAAGGAGCACGGAGCAACAACGAAGACTATCTGCTCGTCATGGACAGGCCCGAAGCCAAGAGGCTGACAGGCATCGTATGTGACGGGATGGGCGGTCATTCCTGTGGCGAAGTGGCCAGTCTGACGGTGTGCAACTGCATTGCGCACTACTGGGAACAGCATACCGCTCTGCCCGACAGCCCGGAGAAAGTGCTGGAAGCATGCCGTGAGGCGAGTGCCGCCATGGACCGCAAGGCTGCCGAAGAGGGAATCGCCGAAATGGGCACCACACTGGTGATGGCAAGCATAGAGGCCGACAGCGTCACCATAGCCCACGTGGGCGACAGCCGATGCTACGTGCAGAGGCCGGGTGACGGACTTATCTACCAGACAGAAGACCACAAGGTGAACGTGAACGGACGCCATATGCTGGCAAGGTGCTTCTTTGCCGGACATCCCGAAGCGGCCCGGCCCGACATCAAGAGCATCCGACTGCAGGCGGGCGACCGCATCCTGCTGTGCTCCGACGGACTCTATGGAGCCATCGGACGAGGCATTCTGCTGGGCAAGATGATGGACAACAAGCCACTGGAAAAGATACTGGACGAATATGACAAGATGTGTGAAAGGGACGGAAACGACAACTACTCGGCCATCCTGATAGAACTGGCGTAAGCTCCGCACCATCTCCCCACACGCATCGGCACATCATTTTTTATCCATCCGATGATATAATCTGCGAGGTTCTCACCTCTATTACTTAAACGAAACAGAGGAATGATGATGACTAAGAAGGACAATGAGTTCAAAGACCACGCGGGACAAGTGAACACAAGGAAGCCTGCCGGCCAAGGGCAGGGAGACAATAAACCGCAACACAAAAAGAAGCTGGGCGAAGGGTTCAGCACCAGAATGAGCGATGCGGCAGCACGACTGACGATATACCTGGGTGTGCTGCTGGTAGCACCCATCTGCATCGCTGCCATGATTTCTTTCTTTGACAAGAAACAGGCCTACAGCGAAACCAGCATCTGCCAGGACTCCACACGGGCCTACCCACCCGACATGATATTCAAGGCCAACGGCGTGGAATATCGCATGATAGGCGTCAAGGGCGGCCACATACACATGAAGGGAGCCACCAAGATAACGAAGATAAAGGACTTCTTCATCGGTGAGACTGAGGTGACACAGGAGCTCTGGACAGCCGTCATGGGTATCAACCCGTCAAGCCACCGAGGCGACATGCGTATGCCAGTGGATGGTGTGGATCTGGAAGACTGCCAGCACTTTGCCGAGAAGCTAAGCAAGATGAGCGGGCGTAAGCTCTGTGTTCCCACCTATGCCTATTGGCTCTATGCCGCCAAGGCCGGTGAGGAACCTCTCGACAGCGACTGCAGTACCGACAGCACACTGGCAGAACGGGCATGGTATAAGGACAACTCCTCGGGCAGCACGCACGCTGTGAAGTCGAGGAAACCCAACTGCCTGGGCATCTACGATATGACAGGAAACCTGCAGGAGTGGACCTGCACCAGCACAGGAGAGTTCTTCCGCACCGCCGGCAGCTCCTACAACAGCCAGCCCGAGCACTGTCATCTGGACCACCACGATGACTGCAACCCCGAATCAAGCAAGAACACCCTGGGGTTGAGGCTCATCTACATCCCATAAGGAAGGAGCCTCTTCCGCCCACGAAGCACCATATCTACCTCACAGGAGTTCTCCCAAAGCATCAGGACTAATGCCTTGGGAGAACTTTTGTATTCTGGTTTCGGGAGCCATAACTTTCCTTTTTACATCTCGCATATATGAGCCAGTTCATCAAAACCGTCAACCACAGCTTCGTGCATTTCTTCATCCGCGATTTTGAAGATTCATGTGATGGCAGCAACCAGTTATAGAATGGACCCTATATCCTTTCGCTGATGATAATCCCAAGGTTGCACAAGGAAAGCCAATTGGTGAACTAGGAGACGAAGGCTCCTTCGGCACTTCCTGTACGTCTTCAAATCAGGAAAGAAGTTGTTCTTCCACCATCCAGCCTTTGGACAGTAGATGTATGCAATGCCCCCGTCCAGGAGGCTAAATGAATCCTGCACATAAGATATTTCTTTTTCGCTCACAAATAAAGTTGGCCTCATATTGCCAATACAGTGCTACCCCTTTCCTTAAAGATGGCTTCTATAGACCATCTTCTGGAGTAAATTCTCAAAGAGTCCGAGTTTCATGTCTAAGCAGAGTCTTTTTCTGAGAAAAAAGTGCTGATTCCAGATAAAACGTACTAACTTTGTGTACAGGCATAAGAGGAGGTAGCTTCCGAAAATTAAATTCATTCTATATCAAATGCCATCTTTCTTCTATTTTTTTTGAAAGTTGTTTTACATAATTGAATAGCTTTGGCTTGCCATATTTTGATTCCACTCTTCGTCCAATACTATCAACAAGATGAATATAACCTTCATATTCGTCATCAAGACTACAGTAACTAATCATTTTATTGTTTGACGCGTCATACACTTTTACCGTTTCTTCTTCATGGCGTATCGCCTTTTGTATATGTTCCTCTTGGATATCATAGCAATACGCATCGCAAACCGTTTGCATTTCCCCATCAAATGACAGCTTTATAGTCTTACTGTATAAACGTTGACCTGTATCTGACACAAATAATATAGTATAAGCACATGGTTCTTGCATACTACGATTATTTGTCAATTTCATCTGCTCATCTAAAAACACAGCCTCTTGCACATTGTCGTCATATGAGAAATATGCTTCTGCAAAACCATGTATGGAATTCATTCTATTCCCTTTGGGGTCAGTCGCACACATATACGTAGTCCTATCTTGCGAATCACACTTTGATTGTATCTTTGCGACTCCATAGTTTAAAGGTGATTCTACTAATTCCATTCTTGAATTATATGCTGTTTGTTCTATTTGAAGCCCCCTTTGATTATATTTAACACGAACACGTACAAATGGGCTCAAATGCACGGAATCAAAATAATCTCGACCAACGATCCGCCTATAGCTATCATATATATTAACTACTTTATGCGCTGAGATTTCTGTATTAATTGTCGGTCGCAAATCTTGGTCATATGCACTTTGAGAAAGGACATACCCACAATCATCAATTTCATATACATATTTGTGAACACCCTTTATCTCTATAGGCTCTTCATTTTCACCATAACACGAATTCGCGCTTACGACTCCATTTACATATTTAAATTTCTGCACGGCCCAGCCGTCCCCGCCTACTCGTAAATGTCGCAACGTATCATACAAACAGATTTTTTCTAATTGCCCAGTTGCTGTATAAAGTTTTCGAACACAAAACACTCCATTTTGCAAAGTCGGGACTTTATTATGGTCATAGAAACGTCGTTCGATCTCCATTCCCATATTATTATATTCAAGTTCCATGATTGCACAATGATTTATATTGGAGGTCAATTCATAATCATTGTTGTAATACCTGTAAGCAATTATCTGCCCTGAAGGATCTCTATCACAAGAAACTTTCGCACCAACACTTGTTTCTAATGGATTATTATTAACACCAAAAAACATAATATCAGAAACCCATTTAGAACTACCGCGGTAACACAATTTAACCCAAGTCGCGTTATTGAACAGGATACAAGGTATTGGCAAGTTGTCTGAGTTATAAGAATGAGCCTCGGTCATTCGACAATTCGTGTTATCATATTTCATAAGGAGTCGATGAATTCCGAAGTTGTTTTGTGTGGGTCTTTCATTAATACCAAAAAATGAGCATTCTGTCATACGCCCTTTCTGATTATATTTGATATGCTCATGGAAATATCCAATAAAATTTGAACATGGTTGTCTGTCAATACCATAATTTCGTATATCGGCAACTAACCCCATGTGATTATAGTCAATTTTACAAATTGCTACATGTTGTTGGTTGTAACACAGGTTTCCATTGGAGTCCATATATTGCACTTCAACAATCTGTCCTTTTTCATTTCTAATATTTGTCATCATGGAAAATCCGCCAGGAGATTCTCCTAACGGCAAAGAAAATGTCGGATGATTATTAACATCAAAAAAGGAAACCGTTTCATAATTCTTTTTTGTTGAAACTTTAATCATATGGTAGCCATAAGCCGAAATGCAAGGTTCTCCATTTGCCCCATACAAGCGCTCTTCTATGCAATAGCCGTTAACATCATATGAATTTACCGACTTAGCCCAGTGATGCTCATTATATTTTAGATTACCAGTTTTGTCAATATATTCTGCAACGGAAAGATTTCCATATTCGTCATATTTATACCTTTTCCCCGCTACTCCCATATTATTAGTTTTGTTTTCTCCATGGGAATCTAAAAAATAAATTCTAATAATACGATGAAGAGAATCTCTTTCATATTTAAATCCCGAAATACCATTGGCATCCAAACCAACATCATCGTTATCTCCATTATATCTGCAATACATTTTTTTTACGATATACCCATCCTCGTCTCTTTCGTATATGTATCTGGAAATTTTTGACGGAGATTTCATAATTCTATCCAAAAAATGGGATTGTTGTAAAATTGATGCTCCCTGATCTACAGACGTTGTTGACGAAAGGAAATTGGCAGCTTGGTTTTCGTTTTCGTCTTTCAAGTCAACACCAAGTTTATCTGTTGAAAAATGCATTATATAAAGAGTCTTTAATGTAGCATCTTTACAATCAATATAGGAAAGCCCACTCTTTTTATATGACAATTCTTGTACGCATGGTCTGTCCGCGAGTTCAGTGTTTACATGGTTTTGAGGATTACCATCACAATCGACATACACCACACGCTGCAGCATCCGCTTACGGTACTCAAAGCGATAGAGCCTGTAATGATTTTTTTGCATCACTATTATCAATTTGGATTATTCCTGTCGGAATTCCATTACAATCTACCATATCAACATAATACCTATACTTTGTATGCAGAAAATAATCCCAACACCCCAAAAGAACAATTGTAAGCAGAGTTATAATCGTTCCATATATTGTGCAACGCTTTCTTTGTTCACGCCTATATCTGTCCCACAAAACATCAAAACGCACATTAAATAAAGACGAGACAATATTTACAAGTGCCTTACTTTTCCCATATTCTCGCACATCTATACAACGTAATTCTTTTTCTCTCGGCAAACATCTTATTGGCAAAGGGAGGCATTCTTGGTCAGGATTGTCAGCTTTTATCACTCCACCAACAACGAAAGGAATAATTCGATTATCACGTTGGAGGTTCTCTTTAAAATACCGAACTTCATCATTTACCCAGGCTTTATTTGCACTAGCAGGAGAACACACTACAATCATATATTTCGATTGCATTAACTCCTTTTTTATGGCACCACTCAAATGTGCACCTGCTAAATCATTTTTATACCAAAATACGGGCCTTATCCTTTCTGGCAAATCTTTCTTCTCACTTCTAACTTTTGTAGGAATCTTATAATGTTCAAGATTCCACTGTAACCATTCCGCCCATTTTTCATCTTTCTCAGTATAACTAATAAAGGCATAATATGAATAGCCTTCTAGTCCATTATACTCATTGGAAGAGTGGTCAAATAGTCGCTCCCAAAAATATTGGAGTTTATATAGTATTCTCATAACATTGTATAATTAGTTTCTGCCGGATTATTTTTCGCCATTAACCGAGAAAAGCAGGCACAAACGCTCATGGTGAACCGCATTTAAAAAAATCACTACATTTCGGTCAAGCCTCCCCAAGGAACTTCATTACGTTTTTTACAAGGTGGCACATTTCCACCCAATCTCTTGCAGCCTTGGGGGAGTTTGGCTCTTATGTCGTTGACACGACACTTGCCTGTACCAAGTGAACTTACGTCTCATTACGTTCTCCAATAGCCTTTGCCATTTTGTATTTCTTTCTCACTCGTTTCCGGAAGATTACCTAACGCCAAGTTCCCGAAGCCATGCTGCAGCGCTTTCCTCTCCTTGGTTGGCTGCTTCAATATACCATTTGATAGCCTCGTCCATGTCTTGCTTGACAAATATGCCTTGCCTGTAATAGTCAGCCAGAAACAGTTGTGCCTGGCTATTGCCTTTGTGGGCAAGTTCAGAGAATATCTTATAGGCTGTTTCTACATCTTGGGGGACTCCCTTTCCTGATTCGCATAGAAGTGCGAGATTGATCTTAGCAACATCCAGTCCATGATTGGCCGCTTTCATATACCACTGGATTGCGTCTTCATAGGATTGCTGTACCCCTTCACCACGCTCATAACACACACCAAGGCAATACGCTCCATAAGAATAACCTTGTTCGGCAGATTTTCTATACCACTTCACTGCCTCAGCAAACGATTTCCCGACACCATTTCCCTCGTAATAGAGAAGCCCAAGTTCCTGCTGAGACAGCGCAAAACCCTGCTCTGCGCTCAACTTGAACCACTTGAATGCGTTCTCATACGATTTTTCCACATGCTGTCCATAGAGATAACATCGCCCCAAACTGAATTGGGCTTTCATATCTCCCTCCTGTGAAAGCGCAAGTATATCCTCGAAGCTCTTGCCAACCATGATGCCACCAGTTGCGTCGGAATAACCCTGCTCATAATACATGACGACTGCGGTATCTGATTTGTCGTACTCTATTTCATCCGACTCGGCTTTATTATTACTGCTGCATGAAATAACAGCAGAACAAGCAAACAATGCTAAAGGCAAAAGATAATTCTTCACACTTCCCATTCTTACCGCAACACTACCGTTTATCCAATCTCTTATAAACACCTGAGCAACAAAAAGCTGCTCTCATGCTTACCATATCAGCAATCCCATCTGCCTTAGTGTTGCAACAAGAACAAATAAGACACCGAATGACATGACAAATTTACAAATAGAATTCGAGACACCCACACCTTTTGGAAGAATATTTTCAATTGCAGAGCAAATTGATGTTCTTTCAGCTCAAACTCATGCTTTGGCCATCAGTTCTTTGCGACTGACAAGTGTGATGCAAAGCCAATCCCGCAAGAGTTTACTGCTCTATAAGTTCTGATGTGGCAGTCATCAACGGCATTACAGCCATGCTTGGAGGAGATGGCAGAGATGGCAGAGGCCCTGGCAAGGCAAGTCTCATTGCTGCATTTTACAGTTTATTAACATTCTGCGATGCAGTCTTTGCCTGATTTGGACTATCTTTCAAAAAGAAAGCAAAAGGCGCATTGCACCCGAACATGGATACAGAAGAAACAATAAAACGAGTAAGGACCGGAGACACAACAGCACTGTCGATGCCTATCCAGACTTATTCGCCTATAGTGAGAAAAGTCTGTTTCAACATCACCAATGAGGACGAGGACATATTGAATGACCTTGTCCAAGTGGTGTTTATCCGTGCCTATTACTCTCTTAATCAACTCAGAGACGACTCCAAGTTCGGCGAATGGGCATGCGCCATTGCTAAGAACGAAGCCCTGAAATTCCTGAAGAACAAGCAGAAAGGAAGGCTCATCCCCTTCTCGACCTTCACAAACGAGGAAGTGGAAGTGGAATGGAATATCACACCAGAGAATTGGCTGGAGGAAAAGGAAATAAAGGAAATCATCAGCCAACTGCCTGCGGGCTACGGCAAGGTGTTCCAGATGGCCGTTATCGAAGGGTATTCACACAAAGAGATAGCCGAAAAGTTGGGAATCGAACCGCACAGTTCGTCATCACAACTGGCAAGAGCCAAGGCCATGCTAAGGAAGATGATCAACAAGCGCATGCTGGCTGCCATCTCTATCATCTTCATCAGCATTCCTCTCTACCGTATTATATTGAGAATGTATAAGACGGAAGATGAGAACACGCACACGGCACAGATCAAGAGCGAAGACAAAGGCCAGCCAAAGGTTGCCAAGAAGCAGACGGAAGAGAAGCCTGTTCAAACGAACGGGACAAAGAATCCAGCTGCAAGCAAGAGCTATACAAACATTGCCCAAACAACCTCTGGCTCCTTACCGGAAGTTGACACGCTCCAGATTCCGGACACTCCCGACAACAGTCATATCGCACTCTCAGAGAAAGACAGCATTGTTGCCGATTCCACAAGAACACCCAAGCACGAATACGACAAACCGTATATAGCAGAAGAGACAAGAGTTCCCGAAAAGCAGAAATGGCAGTTGATAGCCACAGGCTCACTGGGTGCTGCTTCAGACCAGAATGCCAACAAGATGCTGGCTGGCAATATAGGAAGCGGCGGGCCGGATAATGACGGCCCTGTAGCTCCCAGTGAGTTCTCCACTTGGGATGAACTTTATCGCCATTTGCAGCAGAAAGAACAAGAAGGATTGTCGGAGGAGGAAAAGGCTCTTATGGAGATTGCTCTCAACAACAAGAACAACATAACCAACATAAAGAACGATGGCAAGATAGTGGAACATGAGCATCACGACAAGCCCATCACCTTTGGCCTTTCGGCAACAATGCCATTGGGGAACAACTGGAACGTGGCAACAGGCTTGCAGTACTCGTTCCTGAAGTCTGACTTCACATCAGGCGAAGACGGTTACTACATCAAGCGGAACCAGAAGCTCCACTATCTGGGAATACCCTTGCAGGCGTCGTACAGATGGTTCGAGGCCAAGAACTGGTCAGCATATTCTTCATTGGGTGTTACTCTGCATATACCTGTGTATGGCAACACAAGCGAAAAGTATGTTGTGGGACAGAGCACACCATATACGGCCAACAGGCACATCACCCCCCCGCTACAATGGAGCGTAGGTACAAGCATCGGCGTGCAATATCAGTTTGCGCCCAATTGGGGAATCTACCTGGAGCCGTCGCTGAACTGGTATATACCGAACAGCAGCTCCGTACACACCGTATGGACAGAGCATCCAGTTACATTCACGGTTCCCTTCGGCATCAGATTCACATGGTAATGAACGCCCCCGTGCAGTCTTTCCTGCTTTTGCAGCCTCTATACCAGTAGAAGCACAAAAGCTTTGGAAGACTATAATGTACAAGATAAGCGACTACTTACGCAATGGGGTACTGTACCTCAACAACACCCTTCGTCCGCATCACAAGCGACTGAGCACTCTGATGATCTACTCCACCACCAAGTGCCAGTCGCGCTGCAAGCATTGCTCTATATGGAAGAAGCCCGAAGAGCATCTGTCCTTAGAGGCGATAAAGAAGATAATGACAAGCAAGTGCATCACAAGGAATACGGTTGTAGGGCTGGAGGGCGGTGAATTTCTGCTGCATCCCGAAGCGAATGCCATCATGGAGTGGTTCAGGGACAATCATCCCTGCTATACCCTGCTATCCAATTGCCTCGCACCTCAAAAGGTCATTGAAGCTGTGCGGCGCTATCACCCCCAGCACCTGTACGTATCACTCGACGGCGACAAGGAAACATACAAAAGCATGAGAGGCTGCAATGGTCACGACAGGGTGATGCAGGTGGTAGAGACCTTGAAGGATGAAGTTGCCGTCTCTCTGATGTTCTGTCTCTCTCCCTGGAACAGCTTCAAGGACATGGACTATGTGATTGGCATAGCCAAGAGATATGACGTGGATGTGCGCATCGGCATCTACGGGACGATGGACTTCTTTGACACGACAGCCGATCTGCTTTCCGTCGATATGGCTCACTACCTCCAGAATATCCCCAAGAGCATTCACGATACAGAGGAGAACTTCGATTTCGTGGCTTTATATAAGGAATGGAGAAACGGACATCTGCGTTTGCGATGCCAAAGCATATTCAGCGAACTGGTAATCCATTCGAATGGAGATGTGCCCCTATGCCAGAACTTGGGCGTGATGTTAGGCAACATCCACGAACATTCATTGGACGAGATATTCAACTCGCATGAAACAGCCAGAGTGCAATGCCGATACTCAACAGAATGCAATGCCTGCTGGATAAACTTCCATCGCAAGTATGACATTATCCTGCTGCGCAACCTCGAAAAACTTTTGCCCAAGAGAATCATAGAACTGTTCTATGGCCGATACCAGTGGACAGGCAACAGGGCAGAGACTTACCGAAGACACATCAAGAAGACATTAGTTGACAATGGATTACATCAAGAATATCATTGACCGATATAAGCACATACGGAGCATCAGAATGTTGCAGCAAACCTACAAGGGCAAGTATGCCTTTGTGGGAATCGGAAATCATAGCACAAACAACCTCTATCCTGTGCTCAACTATCTGCATGTACCCCTGAAATACATCTGCTGCCAATCACCCGGCAAACTACACCTGATAGAAGAAGCCTTTCCTCAGGTACACGCCACCACATCGTTGGATGACATCTTGGCCGACGAAGAGATCAGGGGAGTGTTCGTATCCGTTTCGCCCAAGGCCCACTTCTCCATCGCATCAGAGGTGCTGGAGCACAAAAAGGCTTTGTTCATTGAGAAGCCGCCATGCTCAAGCACCGAAGAGCTGATGCGATTGGTGGAATTACAGAAGCAGGCCAAAGTGTTGGCCGTGGCCGACATGCAGAAGCGCTCTGCACCTGCCATGCTGCTCCTGAAAAAGGAATTGATGAGATGCAAGGGCACGACAACCTACAACCTGAGGTACCTGACGGGCGCTTACCCCGAGGGAGACTCTCTGCTCGACCTCTTCATCCACCCCTTGGACAGCGTCATCTATCTGTTTGGGAAACCAGAAGTCAGGTGTGTGGAAGCCATCAGCGGACAGACATTGATGCTGGTTCTCAAGCATGCCGATGCCACTGGAGTTCTCGAGCTATCCACCGGTTATACATGGACAGATGCCCAGGAGAGCATGACCATAAACACCAACAAAGGCATTTACACACTGGAGCAGGCAGACAGTCTGACCTTCAGACAGAAGCCGCATGCCGTTTGCGGAGTTCCCCTGGAGAAGGTCTTCACCCATAAAAACGTGACAACCGAGCTGTTCGGCAGAAATAAATTCGTACCTTTGATGCAGAACAACCAGATAGTCACACAGGGTTATTACGAAGCAATAAGGAGTTTTGTGGATGCTGTGGAAGGGAGAGACCACTCTGTAGCCCATTCTTTAGAAACATTCATAGATACATATACCCTAATAGATTCTATTCGTTCAATCATCAAAAAGACATACTTATGAAAGTACAGTTATTTGGATTTGCCATGCTGGGCTTGGCAGCACTGGCAGCCTGTTCATCGGAACAAAGCTTGATGGAGCCTGTGAGACTAAGTGACTTGACATACACAGGTTGCAAGACCTCGTATTCAGCCCAAGAGAGCCGGCCTGAGTTTTACGCAAGAGAAAAGGAGAAGACTCCCAAGATGACGATATCTGTGGGCAGCAAAGGCATTGCCACAGTTCGCGTGACTGACCTGGAATATGACTGCATTACAGAGAAAATCAATGCGCAGATTGACACGCAGGATGATGAAATGAAGATAGTGATAGCCCCTTACAAGCAAGACCCCACGCTGGAGGTTGACTGCTATTGCAAATACGATGCCGGCTTCAAACTCTCCAACCTCACATCCGGCAAGTATCACATGAAGGTATATTTGGCCGATTACTATGGCAAATACGATGCAACATCGCCTGCCTATGAAGGCGCTATAACGTTCAAGCCCAATACGACACAGGAATTGGAGTTGCAGCAATAAGACCTTGGAAGCTGTAAGTCAGTTGACCATATAGAAACGACAGCAGCAACGGGAAATTCACCTCTTTACATCATCAAAGCAGCTATAGTTCTGTTGCACCACAACACAGGTAATGGTACAAGAGCGCTATAGCTGCTTTGCTTTGTCTAATGCACGAGGGAATGATGTCAGCACTGGGGCAAGCAGAGTCTGGCATCAGCCATCGTGGGGTTAGTTCTTCTCGCCGAAATCAGCCTGTTGCTTTTCCACTTCTTTCAGTTTGCGGTCGTTCTCTGCCTTGCGGTTCCGCTCGGTTTGCAGTTCCTCGGCAGTTTTCGTTGTCGAAACGCTTTCTGCCTGGGTCATTGACTGACCGATATGCTTGGTTTCTGACTCTGCATAAACCAGAGGATGGACAGCAGGCTTGCTCTCAAGTTCGAGTACGGCACTGATAGGCATCTGCGATCCCTTCCACCTTACACTGGCTACGATACGAATCTTGCCCGGCTTGGTGGTTGACTGTATCAGCACAGGTGCTGTACCCCACTTTACGGGAACTGGGTTGGCACCCACACTGGCATCGCCCACAAGGCGGCCTTCCCCTTCCACTGAGAACTGGACCTGGTAATTGTTGAGGTGCTTGATGTTGCCATTCTTGTCTGCCACCGCAGCTATGACAGTCACCAGATCTGACCCGTCAGCCTTCAGCTCCATGCCTTCATGGTCAGCCCAGAGTATCAGCTTCTCAGGGCGGCGTGCCGGCCTTACCTCATGTGTTGCCACCACTTTTCCATCGATAAGTCCTTCTGCGCGAAGGAAAACATCTGCCTGCCGCTGATGCAGCATTGACATCTTCTCGTCTATCATGAAGTCATAGACATCCTTGAAGACAATCACGGGAGAAGGCATTCCTTCTGTCCTGACGGGACGCTTATAAGTCCACGTTTTGCCTCCCTTGTTATAGGTCAGACGCACTTCCTCGCAGTTGGAATACACAGTAACATCCTTGGGCGAGAAAGGTGTCATTTCATGCGCGATATAGACCATGGGACCAGTTTCAAAGGGCTGTTTCTCAACCTCAGGGCTGCGCTGCGCCTTGAACATATAATAGGAATATTTGGGCTGACGGAACACATCCATAAGACCTCCATAGAAGGGGTCGGGATGATAACCGCGCTGATGGTCAAAAGAATGCCACAGGCAACCTCCCACATGCTGCCTGGGAGTGCGGTAGAGCGCATCATAACTGGTAAAGGGATAGGAAGGGGCAGCATAATGTTGCGCCTGGACCAACATGGCGTGTTCGCCCCAGTTGCGGGCCACACGGCTTGGAGAATTATGTGAGTTCCAGTCATCCACATTGTCACCCCACTCACGTGTGAAGTAAGTGACATTGGGATCCATGTACGTCATGGCCCATTGCTTGTCGGCATTGGACGGATGACCAAACTGCACGGGATATACTTCATGCCCACGGGCTTCACTGTCGCAACCCGAGTAGCAGTAAGGATAAGGATACTCCTCACTGACAATGTCCTTTGTCCGTTTGGCAAAGTCGGCAGGATACCATGTTTCGTTCAGGATAGGTTCCCACAACCACACGCAAGGATGGTTGCGGTCACGACGTACCATCTGACGGATATCATCATATACACGTTCGGCAAAGACGGGAGCCTCGTTCCAGAATTGCCACCCAGGTGTGTTGACGATGACAAACAGGCCGAGTTCATCACAGGCATCCATAAAAGCGGGATCCTGAGGGCAATGGGCATTGCGGATAACCTTGAGTCCGGCATCACGCAGCTTCTTGGCATCACGCCAATGAAGTCCATTGGAGACTGCATTTCCCACAACGGCATAGTCCTGATGACGATTGGCACCGATGAGGGGCTGACCATAGGGTTTCCCGTTCAACCAGAATCCGTCTTTCCCCTTGAACTCGATGCTGCGGATACCGATGCGACGACGGTAGCCATCCACCACATCTCCCTTCTGGTCGCGGATGCGTACAATGAGGTTATAGAGGTTGGGATGCTCCGGGCTCCAGAGTTGTGGTGTCTGGAGTTTCACCTTATCACTTGTAGTAAGCGCCTTTCCCGAACGTATCTGCACCTTAGTGTTTACCAAAGCAGCCTGCCGTCCGTCAGGCTGCTGCAGTTCGTATTCGATGACCCCACGGAAATTCTGTCGGCTATCGTTGCGCACCTGAGTTTGCATAAGAACTGTGGCAGAGGATTCCGACACGTTGTCATAGGCAACAAACAGACCGCCGCCAGCCGTTTCATGTTCGAAATTGGGGTCGGTGATATACACATCACGATGGGCAATGAGCCAGCAGTCGCGGTATATGCCTCCGAAGTAACAGAAATCAAGCACTTCCTGAGCCTTGCCTGGGGGATAGGCTGGGTCATTGCTGTTGTCTGTCCATACAGCTATGATATTCTCCTTGTTCCACTGAATGGCTTCTGTAACATCCAGCACAACGGGCAGATAGCCTCCATAGTGCTCGGCCAGCAACTTGCCATTCACATAGACCTTGCTTTTTCCCATAATAGCCTCGAAATGCAGAAACAGTTTCTGCCCTTTCAACTGTTCGTTGGGAGTAAAATGCTTGCGGTACCACGCTTCACCCTGATAGTTGATACAACCACTGGCTTCTGTGGGCAGATATTCCAGTCCGTGAGGCAGGGATACCACCTCCCAACGACTGTCATCGAAAGTGACCGACTCGGCTCCCTCGGCGCTTCCTTTATAGAACCGCCAGGCCGGGTTCATCGAATGTACCGTTCTGCCAGACTGCGGCAGTTCATAGAACCCAGCCGTAGAGAACTGGGGGTTGCTGTCTGCCGAGGCCGTCTTGAACAGCAAGAGAGCCAGCGCCAGCAATAGAAATCTGTAATTCTTCATAGGGCAAAAAAATTGTTGTTGTTCGACTTTGATAACGTTGTTGTGGGAGATATGCATACAGCGCAACACACACGGCGAACGAAGCCAGCAATGCCATATCCCCAACCTCATCAGCACCCATGGTTGCTCTCTTGTTTGCGCCCACAATCTTGCCTTTTAGCATAGCAAAGATAAGGCTTTTCCACAAACAATCACGCCCCTCAATAAGGAATTTTAGTTATAAAGCAAAAGAAAAACTCCACATATCCAACCGAATCCATCCTCAAAACATGCATTTAGCTGAATAAAGCACAATTTAAGCCGTCCCCATCCAGTAATATTTCGGGAATAACATAGGGATTGGCGGATGCCGAAGAAGACGAACTGGATTCGCTGGACTTATTCGGATGCCACAGAATATCTGATAGTGGATGTTGGCGTTGAGTTGCTCCATAAGTTTTGGGGCAGACAATCCGGTATATGACTTGAGGAGCTGTAGAAAACACCAATAAACTGATAAGGCAATACATCCCGAAGGGAATGGACATTAGTAGTGTGACGGACAAAAGAATATCTTCCATTCAAGCGAAAATTAATAGGAGACCAAGAGAAAAACTGAACTTTTCAATATAAAAAGAAGAGTTCTTCAGGCTTTATTCTTAATTTTGCACTTGCTGGTTGACTCTATACTGTATGAGGTGGAATAAAAGAGGCAACACCACACCATAATAATCAATAAAAACGACATGGGAAAAAGAAACTTAACCGACAACGAAATCTCAGCACTACAAGCCAACAGCTGTTGGGCAGAGGACTGGCAACGAATTGAAGTGAGCGACGATTTCAAGCCAAACTTTTTCCACCGTGTAATGTTCTACGGAGACATCAGCCTCGGATCGTTTACCGAAAACGTGGAAGTAAGCCGCGGCTTCATGAAACACTCTGGCGTGAACAACGCCACACTGCGTAATGTGACCATTGGCGACAACTGCCTCATCGAGAACGTCTCGGGATTTATCAACAACTACGTCATTGGCAACGACTGCATAATATCAAATGTATGCACAATGGAGACTACCGACGGAGCCACTTATGGTGAGGGCAACCTCATTTCGGTACTCAACGAGGTGGGCGAGGGAAACCTCATACTCTATCACGGACTGACAAGCCAGGTGGCTGCGCTCATGGTGAAGCATTTCCACAACCGTGCTTTGAAGGATGCCATACGCCGACTCATACGCGAGGAGATAGAACGCACTTCGCCCGAAATGGCAACAATAGGCAATAGGGTGAAGATAGTAAACACCAAGGAGATAACCAATACCGTAATATACGACGACTGCGAGATTTCGGGCGCTTCACGACTGAGCGACTGCACCATAATGAGCAACAGCAACGCTTCTGTCCACATCGGCACGGGCGTGATTTGCGAGAACTCTATCATCAGCGACGGCTCGTCTATCATCAATAGCGTGAAGATGCAGGACTGCTTCGTGGGTGAGGCGTGCAAGCTGAGCAACGGATTCACGGCTGCCGGAAGCGTATTCTTCGCCAACTCGTATATGTCGAACGGCGAGGCATGCGCAGCATTCTGCGGTCCGTTCACAGCTTCACACCATAAGAGTTCGCTGCTCATTGGCGGACAGTTTTCGTTCTACAACGCTGGCTCTGCCACCAATTTCTCCAACCATGCCTATAAGATGGGGCCTATGCACTACGGCACTTTGGAGCGCGGAACCAAGACAGCCAGCGGTGCCTACATACTGATGCCGGCACACATAGGAGCCTTCTCGGTATGCTTCGGCAAACTGATGTATCATCCCGACACACGCTCGCTGCCCTTCTCTTATCTCATTGCCTACAACGACACCATGTATCTTGTGCCGGGACGCAACCTCACTACAGTTGGCCTCTACCGCGACATACGCAAATGGCCCAAGCGCGACATGCGACCAGACGGCGCACGCAAGAGCATTGTCAACTTCGACTGGCTGTCGCCATTTACCGTGGGCGAGATTCTGCGTGGCAAGAAGATACTGGAAGACCTGCGCGAGGCTTCGGGCGAAGACGTTTCGACATACAACTATCACGAATATGTCATCAAGAACTCGTCGCTGCGCAAGGGCATCAAATACTACGACATCGCTCTGCGTATATACATGGGTGCCGTGCTGAAACGCCACGCTCCCGTAGAACCAACCACAACTGTGGGCACAGGATCGTGGACCGACATATCCGGTCTGCTGCTGCCCGAATCGGAAGAGCAACGCATCATCGACGACATAATATCTGGCGACATCAACACGACTGAGGCTCTGACCGAACGTTTCGAACAAATCAACGCTATGTACTCAGAATACCGTTGGGCATGGTCGTACCGCATGATTATGGACTACTATGGTTTTACATCGCTTACGGAGGAGAATGTGGAGCGTGTCAAGAGCGACTATATCACAGCACGCCGGGCATGGATAGCCGAAATAAAGAAGGACGCAGCAAAGGAATACAAGCTGGGCGACGTTGAAGAGGAAGTGTTCCGCAACTTCAACGAACAGCTTGATAAGGAGGTGGACTTCGAAAACCAGAAGCTATATATGTAATATCTACCCCAGTTCGGGATAAGAAAGAGTTTATAAAAAGTTGGTAGCCTCACAAATATTTTATACCTTTATTGGTGAATTACAACAAGTTACAAATTTATTTGATATGACTACCGATTGCGAAGTTACAGAGTTATTTTGTATTATAGACGAGTTTTGCAAACATTTCGACGCGGAAAATGCTGGAAATTTGCTGGAAGACAATAGCGGAGTGAAGCGCAGACGGCGTGCAGCCTCGTTGTCAGACAGTGAAACCATCAACGATATGCTGAAGAATACGGCACAGATTGTACATTCGCGCCACAGGTCTGTAAGCAACTTTATCATGAACCTTATTTCAGCATTGGGAGCATATTGCTTCTTCGACAACAAGCCAAAGGCTTTGCAGGGATACTGCATCGAAGACACCAAACAGCTGTCACTATTCTAAGGGCAAAACAACTTCTTTCTGCCTTCTTTTATTACCCACTTCTAATGGCATGGGAAGGAGGCGTATGCACGCTGCATTTATATTGGATAAGACGCTCGGTTATCCCGAACTGAGGTAAAAGTAATGAAACGCAATGCATATGGCTTTAGAGGTGAAAGGTATTTCATACTAAGGCCATATGCACTGCACGACTGCCGCGTCACTCGAAATGTCGGATGAGCCATATTTATCTATATTCATTGGCTATTGCGGTAAGTTTGATTATAGATTTTACTATCTTGTAAAGATGATTACAGTGAAAGGTTTTCTTTCTTCGTGATGGCTCGCAAATGCGTATTTGCATTATGGAATAAGACAAACCTGGCATCAATTTCGGAATCAACAAATCGAGTATGTGGGCTATTTTGTTCTCCCATATTTATTTTGGAAAATAAGTATTCTCTTCCTTCTTGATTGACAAATTCCACAACAAGTTCATTGAAGGTCTTATCGTAGTGATCAATGTGGAGGTCATGAATATCGGTTATTTGATTTGAAGATATGGCACTTACAATTACCTCTCCAGATGCTATTCTCTTTTCGTATTCTTTTCTTAAAGGACTAATTATTGTTCTATCAATAGAATACCTACATGCTGCCTTTATATTGAAATCCATGTAGCTATCACTACTTGGAATTTTCTTCAAGCATCCACGAAAGCCTATATCAGTAGTTTGGTATGCCGTAACAAGGTATAAACACTTTGTATGATATGCTCCCGAATCACGCACTTCATATCTTACGACTTCTTCTCCATTCGTCTTTTCATACCAATCCGGATGATGAAGACGAAAAAATGAATTCAAAAGATTTGTTTCTTCCGAATTTGTGCTTTCTCCTATCTTGTGAGAACGTGGAATTGCCTCACAAGTTTTCTTCAAGTCGGTGTATGTCATAATTATAACCAAGGTACTCCGTAATTAACATCACGGTCATCAGCAACAAAGAAATTATCAGGAGGCAAAATTATCTTTGCCTTCGCCAATCTTTCAAGATAGTCGCTGCGAACAGCACTATTCTCTATTTCTTCCCTTCTGGCTTTACTCATTGATAGGAACTCTTCTTCCATTTCTAGCCCAAGGTATTTTCTGCCAAGCAAGTTTGCAGCAATGCCTGTCGTTGCACTTCCGTTGAAGGGATCAAGAATCCATGCCCCTGGTTGTGTACTGGCTTGAATCAATCTTGCCAAAACTCCCAGTGGCTTTTGGGTTGGATGCTTGCCGCATGACTTTTCCCAACGACCTATAGCAGGCAACTGCCACACATCAGTCATTTGTTTGTCACCATTTAGTTGCTTCATCAAAGCGTAATTGTAGTAGTGAGCAACCTTTTGCGACTTCCTTGCCCAGATGATGAACTCTGTAGAATATGTAAAATATCGGCATGAAATGTTTGGCGGCGGATTGGTCTTAGCCCATGTTATCACGTTTAGTATTTTGAAGCCCAACTTTAGAAGTTGTTGCTGTACACTGAAAATATTATGATGTGTTCCTGAAATCCATATAGTTGCATTGTCCTTCATATGGTCTCTGCAAGCAGAAAGCCACCTTAAATTAAATGCATCCATTTCTTCAGGAGTTGAAGGCTTATCCCAATCCCCTTTGTCAACACAAACGACTTGACCACTTTGACAAGATATGCCACCACCAGACAAAAAGTATGGCGGATCGGCAAACACCATATCAAAGCCGAACTTGAACTTTGACAATGTCTCAACACAATCACCCTGAATTAGAGTGAAGTCGTTGTTTGGAGATTTATAATATGACGCAATAGCCATAATTTATGGTGTAAGAATTCTATATCTTCCTGATTTTACTAAGCGAATGCTATTGTAATCTTCATTATCGGTGAACTCAAATTGCCAAATATAGAATATGTTTTCACCATTTATTACCCTCTTTTCAAAGAATACTGGATATACTATTTTAGACGTATTCTCGCTCCATTGCCTAAAAGGATAATATAGTTGACGAATAATCACATTGGTTGCAGAGAAATTCTTTGCTTCAATAAGAACTATGGACGTTTTTCCTTCATATCCTGCATCCACTTCGGTCTGAACACTCTCAGTGTCCAATTCGTTTGAATCAACACGAAATGAAAATTGAGGAGTATATTTGCGACCACGTATTGTAAGAACAAGAGAAGGGTCATTCATAAATGTTCTAATCAAAGAATTCGCATAAGCGAAATCGAGGAATTGCATTTCAGAATCACCGACCATCGAACTTTCAAGCTCAAAATCAAGTTTGCTAACATAATCTTGGATTGCAGATTGAACATCTGGTACATCAACATACCCTTCGCCCTTTAGAATATAATATGAACCATTTTTCTTGGGCAATATGAATAAACCTTTTCTGACAAATACAGACGGTCTATCAGACCTCGTATCTTGTTTGCACAAAATACGAGGCTCTTTATCTCGTGTAGCTGTAAACCTTTGACAGGATTTTTTAATTTGGTCAGCAGTCAGTTCGAACGGGCCACTATCAAAATCGTGATTTGCAATGTCGTAATCACGGAATATTTTATTCCATGCTTTATCTGATGCCATTGAGGAAATCTTTTATATTAGTTAAATTGTAAATACTTGGAATGATATTATATGCTTCCTGTAATTTGTTACGCGCACTCTTCCATCCAATACCATCAGTAATCCAGACAAACTCAAAGCCTGGCACTGAATTGATCTTAGGAGCAATATCAGAATAAGAGCGTGCCACTTCATTCAGTTTTGAACCACCTCCACTGTAGAAATTTACTTCAATCAAGTAGGTTTTTGAAGTAGTTTTGATTACAAAATCAAATCTCTTTTCGTCATCACCAAGGACTTTCTGGAGGTTTGGCCATTCCGTTGAATATACCTCCTGACGGTATTCTATTCCATTCTTGTCCAAAATGTTAGCCACCATACCTTCCATGACATGACCACTGCGATTCTTTCTTGCATTACTATCGAGACCTGTTTCGATTCCGAAAACATAATCTACCAAGTCACTTATCTTCTTTTGACGGAACAAATCTGCAAGACCTGTTCCTTCAAGATATTCCATCACGCCATCTATACTTGTGAAGAGCCTGTTGAGAATAATACATTGACCAGCGGAATTAAGAACTGCTTTTTTCCCTTCGCTACGAACTGCAATCAGAATATCCATTACGCAGAATGCTGTACGGTCTCGATTCCATATGGTTTCAACACTCTTCCTTAAATCGGTAGTGCCAATCAAACTGTTAAGCATACATAAACTTAGTTTGATATTATCTACATTTGCTGCAATTTTATTGAAATCGCAGAAGAAATCAAGCGTTTGGTTTGTCTCTTGAAGTTGAGACATGAATTTGTTAAAGTCATTCATGTTATATCATTGATTTACAGCCATTGCGACAATTTGGGTATTCTCATTTGCTGCAAGTTGGAAAAAGTTTGGCTGATTGTTACTCTTAGTATCTTGATAATTGTGAACAAGTATTTCTGTCAACTTTCCTCGTTTTTCGGGATTTGAGTTGATACTTCTTGAAGCCCAAACTCGTTCTATCTGATATGCCCCATACAACACATCAAAGAAATTGTCTTCTTCATTCTTGCCCTTACAATCCGAGTTACTGAGCATGAAGCGGAAACCTGCTTCATGAATACGGTCACAATACTCCTTCAGACGAATCTGAGCGTCATCATTGAAGGCTTCTTTTGAATAATCATTGAAACTTGATGTATCACTTAATGGACGATATGGAGGATCAAAGTAGAAAAGAGTATTGCCATGTGCATGTTCAAATGTTGCCTCAAAGTCACTATTTAGAATCTCTACACGCTGCAATAATTCACTATCTTTTCTGATAGTTTCAGGATCGCATATCGTTGGATTTGAGTACTTTCCGAAAGGAACATTAAAAAGTCCCTTCTTGTTAACTCTATAAAGACCATTAAAACAAGTTCTATTCAAGAAAAAGAACTTTGTAGAATTCTCGATAGGGTCAAGATTCTTCTCGTTGTATCGTTCACGAGCAGCCATGAAGAAGTCTTTTCTTCCATCTTCTGTTTCAAGAGCCAAATACGCATTCTCTATATCCATCAATGACTCTATCAACTGTTCAGGAGTATCTCTGACAGTTCGATAGCATGTTGCCAAATCTGGATTTATGTCATTGATAATAGCGTGTTGGATATTAGGATAACGCTGAAGCATATAGAAGAGCATTGCTCCACCACCCACAAAGGGCTCTATGTACGTTACATTCTCCCAATTACCAAAGTCAGCTGGAAGTTGTGCATCCAGTTGTTCAATGAGCTGACTCTTTCCGCCAACCCACTTGATAAAAGGTTTTGCTTTTGCCATAATATGCTAATTTTTCAGCAGAGTTCAACAACTCTTTTACGTCAACGTCAAGGAGTTTTGCAATCTTATCGAGAGCATTCAGATCTGGTTGAACAACATTGTTGCACCATTTGCTAACAGTACATGCAGACTTGCCAACTTGTTCTGCCAACCACTTACTGGTTTTATCCTGTTCAGCAAGAAGTGCTTTGAGTCGATTTAGCTTTGCCATAATTTTTAATGATGTTAAACTTTGATTCAAAGTTAATAAATCTTTGTGAGAAAAGCGCTTCTTGTCCTTAGAAAGTTATAAATACATGTGTATTTTCTGTGAAAATGCTATAGAATGCCACTTGAAAAGTCCACTTTTCGCACACAAATTTCCAACCAATGCCTTTTTTCAACCAAATTGTTGAAACGACAATGAGGTTCACAACATCTGATTTTTCTCCTTCAGGAGAACATCACAAAATGATAGAAAATGAAACGTACATGAATGGGCTTTCGCCCAAGGGAATGAAAAGTGGCATTAACCGGCACAGTTGCATAAGTCCGTGGCAATATAATCATGTTATCCAAAGATCATAGACGCTCTGAACATAAAGAATGGTAAATCCTGCACACCGCGGAGTTGTGCTCTAAAACCTTTCAACTTAGAGTTAAGAGATTCCGCATGAGCATTGGTTGATCTGTTTAGGAAGCAGTTTAGCACTTCGTCTTCCTTGTACTTGATGGCATCCCTTGCAGCCTTTACTTCACGCAACGTACAAGCTGATACCTTCTGATACCACTCATGCAGTTTAACCTTAGCAGTAACCCTGTCGATTGACTTGTTGCTAAACACGCTTCTTAGGCTGCAAATCAAAGTATATGCTTCTTTTATCTTTGGGAACATCTTGAAGAGTATTTTTGCACGTATTTTCTGCCTGTCAGTCCATTTCTCACCACTCACACTCAGCAGATACTACCCCAGTTCGGGATAAGAAACAGTTCCTAAAAGTTGGTAGTCTCTCAAATATTTTGTACCTTTATGGGTGAATTGCAACAGGTTACAAATTTATTTGATATGACTACCGATTGCAAAGTTACAGAGTTATTTCGTATTATAGACGAGTTTTGCAAACATTTCGATGCGGAAAATGCTGGAAATTTGCTGGAAGACAATAGTGGAGTGAAGCGCAGACGGCGTGTAGCCTCGTTGTCAGACAGTGAAACCATCAACGATATGCTGAAGAATACGGCACAGATTGTACATTCGCGCCACAGGTCTGTAAGCAACTTTATCATGAACCTTATTTCAGCATTGGGAGCATATTGCTTCTTCGACAACAAGCCAAAGGCTTTGCAGGGATACTGCATCGAAGACACCAAAACAGCTGTCACTATTCTAAGGGCAAAACAACTTCTTCCAGCCTTCTGTTATTACCCGCTTCTAATGGCATGGGAAGGAGGCGTATGCACGCAGCATTTATATTGGATAAGACGCTCGGTTATCCCGAACTGAGGTTATTAATAGATTTTATTCGGCATCAGCGAAAAGAAACAAAACGCTTTATTCGTCACTGCCGAATAAGAAATATCATTTTTATTTTGTGGTATCGAATAGAATTTGTACTTTTGCCGCTAAAAGTAAGGATATGGAAAAGGAATTGTTTCGAGCGATAATAGCTGAGAACCAAGAATATATAGGTCGTATTCCTTTGGTACAGCGTCCTCTAGACCTAGAGGAGTATGGTAATTATGTGTTTGTTGGAGTAAGGCAAGCAGGAAAATCCTATTTGCTATACCAGAGAATTCAGCAATTGCTGGCAAATGGAGTTGAGATAGAAAATATAGTATATATCAACTTTGACGATGAACGCTTGCAAGGAATGTCGGTAACAGACTTCGACCTTATATTGCAAGCCTATCATAGCATGTATGACAGTCAGCCCATCTTCTTTTTTGATGAGATACAGAATGTGGAAGGGTGGGCAAACTTTGCACGCCGTATAGCCAACCAAAAATACCATATCTATATCACTGGCAGCAATGCCAAAATGCTGAGTCGCGACATAGAGACCGTATTGGGAGGAAGGTATCTGGATATCAGCGTATTTCCATATAGCTTTTCTGAATATCTGAAAGCTGTAGGAGTGTTGCTTTCAAAGAATTGGCAATACGGACGAAAAGCAAATGAACTGCAGCGCCATTTCCGAACCTATTTCGACTGGGGTGGATTCCCTGAGCTTGTACATTTTCAAGAAAAGAGAGTATGGCTAAACAGCTTGTATAATCGTATTTTCTTTAATGACCTGGTGGTTCGTCACAAGGTAAAGAACGAGGATGCCTTACGCCTTTGTGTAAGAAGATTGGCAGAAAGCGTGAAACAACCATGCTCCTTGAACCGTTTGAGTAACCTGATAAAAGCAACCGGCACTTCATGTAGTCCATCAACGGTAATGGAATATGTTCGCTATCTGCAAGAATCATGTTTGTTGATTTCTATTGACAATTTTGTTTCCAAGTTCGTAGAGAAAGAAACAATTAAAAAACATTATTTTGTAGATAATGGGCTGCTGCATCTCTTCATCAGCAATCCGAATACCTCTTTACTGGAGAATCTTTGCGCAATTACATTGTATAAGAAATACGGCAAGGGCTTATACTATTACAATAAAAACATAGAGGTGGATTTCTATGTGCCTGATGAGGGACTGGCTGTACAGGCGAGCTATCAGATGAGCGACGGAGAAACCATAGAGCGGGAAGTGAAAGCATTAGTAGCCTTGCATGGTTTACATCCTCTGAAGAGAGCTATGATAATTACCTATGAGGATGAAGGGGAGATTATGCGTGATGGACTCAAGATAGAAATAAGACCAGCATGGAAATGGGTGTTGGAAGGTTAGTAGAAAAAAAAGCAAGAGTCTATATGCCACGATGAGAGGCGGGCGTATAGACCCTTCATCATGTCTTACAACCCACTTTCTTGACCTTGCCATTGGCTACAAGGCTAAGCGTTGGAAGTTCTCTATCACAACAGACAACCTTTTTGACGCTTCAGAGTTTACAAACCCCACTTTTAGGTATTGCCCAGCAAAAGATTTTATCATACCTTTGCATCATTGCTAAAGAGAACAGATTATGACGGAAATGATGACAATAATCATAGGACTTCTGATTCCGCTATTAGGAACGATGCTTGGTTCGGCTTTTGTATTCTTTATGAAAGACGAAATGTCCATGCGACTGCAGAAGTCGTTGTTGGGCTTTGCCTCAGGCGTAATGGTGGCAGCGTCCGTGTGGTCATTGCTCATTCCCGCTATGGAGATGAGGGCAGATAGCGGTGCATGGTCGGTAGTGCCTGCTGCCGTAGGCTTTCTGTTGGGCATCGGTTTCCTGCTGTTGATCGACGAACTCACACCCCATCTCCACATCGGCACTGACAAGCCCGAGGGCATCAAGTCCCACTTGTCAAAGACAGCCATGCTTGCCCTTGCCGTCACTATCCACAACCTGCCTGAAGGAATGGCCGTAGGCGTAGTGTTTGCAGGAGCCGAAAACCACGTCTCAAGCATCCCCTTGGCCGCAGCCATTTCCGTATCATTAGGCATAGCCATACAGAACATCCCCGAAGGTGCCATAATCTCCATGCCCATGCGTGCAGCAGGCAACAGCAGATGGAAATCATTCGTGCTGGGCTCGCTTAGCGGAATAGTAGAGCCAATCGGAGCCATAGCCGTATTGCTGCTCGCCTCATTTCTTACGCCGGCACTACCCTACATGCTCGCCTTTGCAGCAGGCGCCATGTTCTACGTGGTAGTGGAAGAGCTCATACCCGAAGCATCAAGCGGCCAACACAGCAACCTCAGCACCATAGGTTTCGCCATCGGCTTTGTGCTGATGATGGTGCTTGATGTGGTGATGGGATAAAAGGCAGATACTAACGAAACACCATTTCCGCGGCATTTAGTTAAAGATCACTAACAATTGACACCAAAAACCGCGGAATACGTACAAAACAGACATCTTTGTTTTTAGAACTACCCATAAAATAATTTTGAAGACCTACTTATTTCGACCTCACATGAAGAATATCCAAAGAATCTTACTACTCATAGGTTGTTTTTTGGCCTTGCCCGGTTTTGCTCAAAAGAATACGGATCATCACTTGTGGGTGGACGTAAAAGATGCTTTCACCGGGCAAGCTTTGTCCTTAGACCGCAATGTCAAGGTTGACCTGTTGCAGTTAGACAGCACAGTGGTATCGTCAGCCGTTTGCCGTGAAAAACGAGACCAAGGTAGTGGCGTACGCCAAATGGTCGCGACGTTTTCAGTTCCGTTACAGAAAGAACCCCGCTTCCTTCTCCGCGTTTCTGCCGCAGGCTATGCCACGAAATATGTTCCTGTCACGCTTTTCTGGAAAAAGAGATTTACGGAGTCCTCGAAGGAAATTTCTCTTCGCCGCACCACCGCATCCGATGAGGCCTACCAACTGGGCGAAGTCAAGGTGACGGCCACCAAAATCAAGTTCTACAGCAAGGGTGACACCCTTGTTTACAATGCCGATGCCTTCCAGCTTCAGGAAGGCTCAATGCTTGACGGGCTCATCAGCCAGTTGCCCGGGGTTGAACTCAAACCCGATGGACAGATACTCGTCAACGGAAAGAAGGTGGAAAGCCTCCTGCTCAACGGGCGTAACTTCTTCAAGAACGACAACACCGTGCTGCTCGACAACCTGCCCGCTTACATGGTGCACCGTGTGGAGGTGTACAATCAGGAGAGTGAAACCAGCAAGCTTCTGGGTCACAAGGTGGATGAAGGCCAGCTTGTGATGGACATCAAGCTCAAGCGCCAATACTCCATCGGATGGATTGGCAACACGGAGTGGGGATACGGCACGGAGAAACGCTATCTGGGACGCCTTTTCGCCCTGCGTTTCACCCCTCAGTCGCGCCTAAGCGTGTACGGCAACCTCAACAATGTGAACGATCGCCGCAAACCCGACGGCAACGGCGGATGGGGCGACTTCGACCCTTCGGGTGGACTGACGGCCACGAAGCGGGGCGGATTGGACTACAGCATCTACGACAAGCGCAACCGTTTCCAGCTGGAAGGCGATGTGAATGCCTCCTACACCGACACCGACAACCCGTGGGGAGGCACCTCCACCGATTTCCTTTCCAGCGGCGACGTGTACAACGCCGTGTCCAGCAGGCAGCAGACGTCGAGCCTCAACCTTTCTACCAGACACAATTGGAAATATACGAACCAGACCACCCGCAACAGTGCCAGCCTCTCCCCCTGGTTCAGCTATTCGCACAATGACTACCACTCCAACTACCGCAACGGCACCTTCGGTGTGAAACCCTTGGACAACTATGCCGAAGTGCTCGACAGCCTCTTCTCGCCCGAATGGACGACCACCGTGCGCAACCTCATCCGGCGCAACGGACAGCAGGCCCTTGGCAACTCCGACGGACGCGACGTGGGTGCCTCCTACTGGACGTTCATCAAGATTCCCCAATCGCGGGACGGCTTCTCCGTCGATGGCCATGTGCAGTACGTCCTCTCCAAGTCGGGTGAGTTCAACCATTTCATCTACAACCACCTCGAACAGGAGGCGATGCAGACCGATTTTCGCAACCGCTACAACTACTTCCACCAGCAGAACACCACCGTGAAGGCCCGCCTCAAATACTTCTGGCACTGGACGCGCGACATCTATCTGAACCCCAGCTACACCCTGCAGTTCAAGCGCTCCGTGGGCAACCACTCGCTCTACCGCCTGGAGTTCCTGCCGGAATCCGAAGGCCAGGACCTCGGCTGGCTGCCCTCGCAGATGGAGAGCCTGCTGCAGGCCCTCGATGCCGACAACTCCAACGAGTCCACCCTCAACAACTGGCGCCATAAGCTGACCCTCGACTGGCAGTGGAACAAAAATGTGAAGGACGAGAACTTCCGCACCCTCTCGTCGTGGAACGTGACGGTGCGCCCCGACTTCGTTTACGAAACGAACCGCTTCGACTACCGCTCCACCAACGACCCGCAGCATCTCACCCCCGGCTACTGGCTTCCGCAGTTCTACTTCCAGCTGAAACGCGGCACGCCCTCGCTCCGCCACCGGCTGGACTTCGACCTCTCCCTCATCACGTCGGCTCCCTCCGTCACGAGCTTGCTCCGCCGCACCGACACGGCAGACCCCTTGCACATCACGGTGGGCAATCCCGACCTCAAGCGCAAGCTCGACGGCAACGTGTCCTTCAACTACCGCGCCGACCAATGGTTGCAGCGCAAGGAGCGACAGCTCTACGGCAATGTGGGGTGGCACATCACGCACAATGCATTGGCCGCCAGCTACACCTACAACCGCCAGACGGGTGTCACCACCACGCAGACGGTCAACGTCGATGGCAATTGGAATGCCTGGATGAACCTCAACTTCACGCTGCCCCTCGACCACAAGCACCGGTTGATGTTCACCACGGCATCTTCGGTGAGCTTCTACCACACGGTTGACTATGCCAGCAGCAGCGAGCAGGAACACCCCGTCCGCACCACCACGCGGGCCACGCTCACGAGCGAGACGCTCCGCCTCAACTACCGCTACAAGTCTGTCAACCTCGGCCTGACCGGTGCCGCCACCTACAACCACCAGGCTTCCACCCTCGAGGGCTATGCGTCGCCCAACACGTGGAACGTGCGCTACGGCCTCCATGCCGTGGTCGATCTCCCGTGGCACCTGCAGCTCTCCTCCGACCTCACCATGTTCACCCGCCGCGGCTACGAGACGGCCTCGATGAACCGCGACGACCTGGTGTGGAACGCGCGCCTCTCGAAGTCGCTCTGGAGAAACCAGCTCACCTTCATGGTCGATGCCTGGGACATCCTGGGCAACCTCTCGAACGTGAACGCGGGCATGAACAGCCGCAGCATGTGGGAGTACTACACCAATGTGATACCCCGCTACGCCATGTTCCGCCTCGCCTATCGCCTCAACCGCCAGCCGAAGAAGAAGTAACCACCCCTGCCGTAGGGACTTCGCGTTTCTTCGTGGCAAAGGATGGCGCTTCGCGGAATAACGAAGCATCAAGCGGCCAACACAGCAACCTCAGCACCATAGGTTTCGCCATAGGCTTTGTGCTGATGATGGTGCTTGATGTGGTGATGGGATAAAAGGCAGATACTAACGAAACACAATTTCCGCGGCATTTAGTTAAAGATTACTAACAATTGATACCAAAAACTGCCAAATGCACACAAAACAGATATCTTTGTGTTGTAAATGACACATAGGTTATACATACACCATAATGCCTTTCGTTTGTAGTAAGTTGCCTACACCGTAGCAGACAACTTATTATTAACGAATCGAATATTTAATGGGCTTAATCATATTTTATTTTTTAGGTGCTCTGTCACTATCCTTTTTATGTTCCGTCCTCGAGGCGGTACTTCTATCCACTCCCATGTCGTTTATCTCGATGAAGGAGACCGAAGGCAATAAGACTGCCACCCTGATGAAACGGTACAAGAACAATATAGATCGACCCGTAGGTGCCATCCTTTCGCTCAACACCATTGCACACACCATCGGTTCGGCAGGCGTAGGAGCGGAGTCGATAAAGATCTTCGGCAAAGAATACTTCGGATTGATATCAGCCATTCTGACGCTGCTGATTCTTGTGCTTTCCGAAATCATCCCCAAGACCATCGGAGCGTCGTATTGGCGTTCGCTCGCCATGCCTTCCACCAAGGTCATCCGCATGTTCATCTTTATCACCTATCCGCTGGTTCTGCTCTCTGAACTAATCACAAAGGTGTTCACCCCAAGGAATCATCAGGCTTCTGTGAGTCGCGAAGAGGTGTCGGCAATGGTTGACGTGGGCACTACGGAGGGCATCTTCCGCGAGTCGGAAAGCAAAATCATCAAGAGCTGCATCCGTCTGGCCGCCGTTAAGGCACGCGAGGTGATGACTCCATCCGTTGTGGTTGAGACAGCTAACGTGAACCTTACCACAAAGGAGTTTTACGAGCAACAGACATGGAACTTCTCGCGTATTCCGATATACGACAAGAGCAAGGATTACATCATCGGCTATGTGCTGAAGGACATGGTGCTGAAGGAGTTGTCGGAGGACAAATTCGAGACCAGGCTCTCCGACCTCATGCGCCCGATACTTTCATTCAACGAGGACGATTCGGTATATCAGATATGGGAGAAGATGCTGGAAAAGCGCGAGCACATCTCCATCATCCTTGACGAATACGGCTGTCTGCGTGGCGTGGTCACAATGGAAGACGTCATAGAGACCATGACCGGCGTGGAGATTGTGGACGAGGATGACGTAGCTGTGGATATGCAGGCTTTCGCCAAGGAAAAGTCGCGTAGGATGGCTGCAAAGACAAAACAACAAGAGATAGAGTCGCAAGTATAAAATCGCGAACAAGCTGAAAGATAAAGATCATGAAACTAAACAAGATACATCATGTAGCCGTGATATGCTCTGACTATGAGCTGTCGAAGCAGTTCTATACAGAAGTGCTGGGCCTGAAGATTGTGAGCGAACATTATCGCAAGGAACGCGACTCATGGAAGGCGGACTGCTGGATGGGCGATGCATACGTAGTGGAGCTGTTCTCCTTTCCCAATCCGCCTGCTCGTCCTTCCTATCCCGAAGCAGCCGGTCTGCGTCACCTTGCTTTCGAGGTGGACAACCTTGCGGAAGCTGTCGGCGAACTCGACAGCAAGGGCGTAAAGCATGAGCCCATACGCACGGACGAATATACCGGCAAGCAGTTTGTGTTCTTCAGCGACCCCGACGGACTGCCGATAGAGCTGTACGAGAGGTGAAGATGCTGACAGAGAATACTATTACTTGATAAAGCTGTTCATATTCTCGTTTCCCCACACTATGAGGCTGTCGAGAGTGGGAAAGAGCGACTTGCCCATCGGCAAGTGGCAAGGCCGAGTTTGAAGTGGATGACGAAACGCAGAAGTGGATTTACAACCACAAGCCTCTAATCCCGCTAAAATTGTCTTATAGGACAATTTGAAATGTCTTATAAGACAATTTGAATTGTCCTATAAGACAATTTAAATTCCCTTATAAGGGAATTTTCCCCGTATCTGTAGCCTTTGTCTTTTCCTGATTTCGCTAGAAGACACTTTTTCTATTCACAAACTGAATCAGTGGACAGTGTTGTAGAAGTCATACTGAATCTGTTGTCACCTGCCTGGGAATTGCACTGCTTCAGTTGACGCTCCTGCCCCCTCTGGGGTGGAGGTGTCTTCTGTTTGGGGCTGCCAAGATACGCACTGCCTTTTCCAGATTCAGCGTAATCAGGAAAAGACTGCGGAAAACTGCCCCGAAAAAGTATCCAACGATACTTGGCAATGTATCCAAGGATAAATCGCCAAGTATCCAGTATTACTTTGCAAAGCATCCTTGCTTCGTTTTTTTCGCCTTCCCTGCCACTGTCTTTTCCAGAACTCACTAGACATTTTTCCTATTCATAAACTGAATCAGTAGATAGTGAAGCAGAAGTCATACTGAATCTGTTGTCACTTGCCTGGGAATTATTCGGGGGCTCTCAACAAGAAGCAATAGACTATCGCGACCTGGCAAACCTAATGGCTTGGGGTATAAGCGAGAGGATGTTTAATCTACTTGGAAGATACAGCAAGCCTATGCGATGAATGCAACTCCCGCTCTCAACGATTGTAGCGAACCTCGTTGAAAGGGGGAAATAGCAGCGAGGGAAATGGCGGGAAACAGGCTTGTTCCAGTTCAAGAATGGGCTGCCTAACGCTCTTCGTTGAGGAAACTGGCCACTATCCTAACTGCCTCGGAAAAGGCGGTGGGCTGGCCGGGAACGGTGATGAAGAGGTGAGTGGCAGTGGGAAAAACATGATAGGCAAGGGGATGATGGAGCTTCTGCAGGCGATGAGCCAGTTGGGCCGTCTGATCAAAAAGGATATCGTGACCGGCTGAGAGGATGAGAACGGGCGGGAGAGACTGCAAAGCGGAGTCGCTGGACAAGCCTACGGAAACGAGCGGGTGGTGCTGCTGCCCCTGGGCATAAGCCTCGTTGAAAGCCTCCAGGAGCTCTGCATCATTGCCATAACCTTTGCCGTACTTGCGCCACGAATGGCTGCGACGGGTGAAGAGTTCGGTCACAGGATAGATGGGAATCACACTATTCACACCAGGCACGGAGAGGGCTGTAGCAAGAGCCAGGTTTCCGCCCGCACTGTCACCACCCACAGAGACGCGGGCAGAATCGCATCCCCACTCGGCAGCATGAGCACGAAGGTAGGCGAAAGCCTGCTGACAGTCGGCAAGAGGCGCGGGGAAAGGGGAAGCAGGAGCAAGTGAATAGTCAAGCGCAGCCACACAGCAGTTGGCCTCAAGCGCCAAGGCTGCACAGAAGCGGGAACAACTGTTGATACTGCCAAAGCACCAACCGCCCCCATGAAGATAGAACAGAAGCGGCCGTTGGCGGTCAGAAGAGCCTGTGGGAGTGAACAGGCAAAGGTTGGACTGGGGATAGAAAGTGTTGACACCCTGAGGCAAGACAGGTGCCTGATTACGGCTCAGGCGTATCTGCTGCAGAGCGGCATCATCGCCCTGGATGGCTGCACGTACCGCCAACATCTGCTTGTGCTGCAGACCAGACTTCATAGATGCCAGAAAACTGCGTTCCTCTATCTGCATCTGCCGCTGCAACTCGGCATTGGGACAAATCTGCGCATGCATTTGCAGAGTTGACAACAACAAGAGGAAGATGTATAGAAGCCTGGAGCCAACGTTGTTCATAACACAGAGAATTTAGTTCGTTTCCTTTGCCAACGGAGTATTTATCCCAAAAGCCACCCGATGGCAAAGAGGATGCCAAAGAATGCGATGTTGCGCGAAGTTTGCCCCAACACGCTATTCAGCTCCCTTCCCTTGTTTATCCTAACCATCATGCGCCACGTCTGTAAATGCGGCAGAAGGTAAAGCAAAGGCATAAAGGCGGCGGCATATCTACCGAAAACGAACAGAGAAAGTGCAAGAGCACAAGCAACGAAGCCCAACAGAAGATAAAGCCATTTGCCGAACATCTCGCCAAAGAGCACAACGACCGTGTGCTTCCCGCTGATGGCATCAGCCTCCCGATCACGATAATTGTTCAAGACAAGCAAGGTGTCGATAACCAAACCACAAGCAACAGCGCTGATGACAACAGGCAGACAGACGAAAGAAGTCTGCAAATAAAAAGTAGCAACCACAGGCACAAGACCGAAGAAAACAAGCACCAGCAAGTCGCCAAAGCCCCAATAGGAAAGCACCAGAGTATATAAGAAAGCAAAGAGAACGCAGGCCGCTCCAACTGCCACCAGCCACCAACCGGCCTGACTGACAAGCAAACAACCTGTAGCACATGCCAGTAGGACAACAAGCACAATGCCCATCCGCATAGCTCGAGGAGTAATCCAGCCCTGGGCAGTTGCGCGCTTGGGGCCAAGGCGGTCCTCTCTGTCAGCTCCCTTAAGGAAATCATATAGGTCATTGATAAGATTAGACGCTATCTGCATCAATCCTGCAAACACGGCACAAGTAAGTGCCGGAAACCATCTGAAACTTCCATAGGCATATGCCATAGCACATGCCAGCGCCACAGGAACCATAGCCGCCGTAAGCGTCTTGGGCCTGGTTGCCAGAAACCACGCCTTCAAAGAATTGCACCTAACATTATCTTCCATCATCTATTCAATCAAATCTCTTCATAAAACCGCATCAAATCAGCGTTCATTATAGCAATCAAGCATTATAGTCCGCAGTCTCGTAACACGCGCCATTAAGCCGAGCGTGAGGCAGAACGGTGTGCCTCTCCCCAAATTGGCTATGCCTCTTATATAATGCCGGAATGCGTTCCATACACCTTATATAATATATTATACCTTATATATACCAAAGGATATAAAGTCCCACCCTTTCAGACCTACAAGGGTGTATGCCTAGTCCCCTAGGTTTGTCGGGGAAACCTGGACGGCATCCCATACCTAATATAATATATTATACCTTATATATAACACATAGACCAGAAGCAGTATACATAGACCAGAAGCAGCCTTCATGCGGATTATACTAATCAGAAATCCGGCACTCCACATTGTGTGGAATGCCGGACTCTTCTGGAAAAAAGCGGCGGCTACCTACTCTCCCGCTGGACGCAGTACCATCGGCGCGGACGG
>SAMEA104315436__coassemble_730_pt1 | contig 63553 bp, 61 predicted proteins | sample SAMEA104315436__metabat2_low_PE_029 | metagenome-assembled genome bin SAMEA104315436 (sample SAMEA104315436) | gut metagenome | biome: Monkey gut; feature: monkey-associated habitat; material: faeces | place: China | collected 2013 | reverse complement strand
AGAAGAGTCCGGCATTCCACACAATGTGGAGTGCCGGATTTCTGGTTTGTATAATATGTATAATCCGCATGAAGGCTGCTTCTGGCTCCCCCGACAAAGCAGGGGGAGAGATTCCACAAACCAAAAGAAAAGTCATGCATTTGCACCATGAACACACAGGGACTTTTAGCATTGGCACAGTTGATTCTGCCATCAGAGATACTTTCAAACTTTGAAGTGGTACGTGTTGAGGAAGAGTCGTCCCTTATCCGCATCTATCTTGGTGAATCGGTCAGGGCCGAATACAAGGAGAACTCAAAGATAGAATCCAAGGGGGTTCTGTGGGCTCACCCGATAAGCATAGGGGCTAAGCATACAGCCTTGTAAGTCTGAAAGGGAGAAATCTTATATCCTTTGGTATATATAAGGTATTATATATTATATAAGGTGTATGGAGTGGATTTCGGTTTTATATGGATCATATATGATTTCGTTATAGATGATGCCTGTGTTGGTCTTTGATGTCGCCATCTTAGATGACTCTAATGATAGCTTTGCGAACGCTTCTGATGTGTTTTTTCTGTGGGATAGAGTTGTATCTTTCATCCAGTGGAGTTTTCTCTGTGGTTGGAGGAACATTCTGTTGAAAAGTGTCTGAAATGGCTTGTCCGATTTAGCAAGGTCGGGTGTAATTTTAGCCATATTTGCCCGTGAAAGACAGGAAATATCGGTTTTTGTCCGATATGAACGTAAAAAGTGGCATAAAAATTTGGTTTTTGCTCCAAGATATAGTTACCTTTGGGGTGACGAGAACTAATGATGTTTCGCGAGAAGCAAGTCGGAATACATCAGTGAGAGGGCTTTTATAGGCCAATAGTTGCACTGATATATAGGAAGTTAGATACTCGAGTGTAATACCAATAACACAGTGGTACAGAGCACACATGCTTTTGCTGGGTTCGGTACATTATTTAATAATAATAAGGAGAATAATGCCTATGAAGACAATCAAGCAGGGAATGCGCGATGAAGCAGTCAAGGTGATGCAGACAGAGCTCTCTCGCCTGGGCTGTAATCTCACGGCTGATGGTGCTTTCGGTCCTGGCACTCTGGCGGCAGTGAAGGATTTTCAGCATAAGCATGGATTGTCGGTCGATGGGATAGCTGGCTATTCCACTTGGGAGGCTGTACTCTTTGCTGACCGTCCTGCACAGGAGAAGCTCACCGAAGAGGATTTCGTGCTGGCTGCCAGACTGCTTGACTGCGAGGTGGCTGCCCTGAAGGCGGTGCAGAAAGTGGAGACCGGTGGACGGGGAGGTTTCTTTGCTCCAGGCAAACCTACCATCTTGTTTGAAGGGCATGTGTTCTGGAAACAACTCAGGCAACGCGGTCTTCGCCCTGAGAAACTGGCTTCTGCCAATCCCGATATCCTGTACCCCAAGTGGACCAAGAGCCATTATCAGGGAGGGTTGGGCGAATATGCCCGCCTTGAGAAGGCCCGTAAGATACATCCTTCAGCTGCCAATGCATCTGCCAGTTGGGGTATGTTTCAGGTCATGGGATTTCATTTCGCCACGTGTGGATTCCGCACAGTGGGCGATTTTGTGGCTGCCATGTGCGAGAGTGAGCGCCGTCAGTTGCTTGCCACGTGCCGCTTCATCAGCAAGACGAACGGGATGCTTGCGTCACTTCGGGCCAAGAAGTGGGCCACCTTTGCCAGCCTCTACAACGGAAGCGGCTATGCAGAAAACCAATACGACCGCAAGCTGCAGACAGCCTACCTCAGCTTCTTGGCGAAGTGAACCTGCGTTGGTGGGCAGATCATAGTGATGATATTGTACCATCAGGCAGAGGCTGAACCTTATTTATAAAGGTATCCAATCTCCGCCAGACAAGGGTAAAAGTCCACTCATTAAAACATCAAAACCCTACCATACAGGAGTAGGAACTCATTCAAAAAGGCTTCTAAGCTCCAACAAATAGGGTCAAAAGCCCATTCACGTTGAAGATATCCTTCCGCCAGACAGGAGCGACTGTTCGGTAAGCAGGGAGACAAGGAATGTTTAACCAATTTGCCAGGCGAGATTTCTATTAGGGCTCTATCTTGCCAAGCGGCCTAATCAAGAGCCCCAAACATTAAAAACCTAAGACTATGGGAGTAACCGGAAAAGCTGTTGGCGCACTGCAGGGACTACCTTTCTACAATCTGATTGGCGGTCCACTGAATGCCTGCATCCGTGCACAGGCAGAAGCTGCGCAGACCACCGTGAATTTTATTCAGGAGGTTGGTCTGAACCAAAACGAGGATGGCACTAAGGAAGCCATCTATGTGTATTTTACCTTTGTGCAGAATGGACGTAAGGTAATCATCAGTGTGCCCCTGCTGACGATTATCCCCATACCGTACATCGCCATCAATTCCGTTGACATCAACTTCAAAGCCACGGTCAACGGAGTGGAGAGTGACTCGTTCACCTCAGAGAACTCCACCTCTTACACCCGGGACTACAACAAGAAGACCAACAAATGGTGGGGAGAGAAGCGTACCACCAACCTGAAGACCTCCTACTCATCGAAACATGATTCCAAGAGCACACGCGACTCTTCGTTCAGCGTGGAGGCTACCATCGATGTGGCTGTACATGCCGGTCAGGAGTCAATGCCCGCGGGAATGGCCAAGATACTGGAGATGTTGGGTGCCGCAATGGACCTGTGTTCACCTGACGGCGAGCTGACAGTCAATGACACCACTTTCTATGTGGAGAGTGGCAAGACTGCCAAGGTGATAGCACAGTACAAGACGCCAGGCGGACTGTATGATACATCGGGCATCATGTGCTCTGGAGTCAAGGGAGCGAAGAGCCCAGCAGGCACCGAGAACCAGATGGACAAAACCGTGGAGTTTGATCTCAGCCCGAGTGATGAACCTTACATCATCTCCTGTGGCGATGTTCAGAAGGTGGCGGTGAGGGTCATCAAGCAGACTCCCGCAGCAACCACTGTAGCCTGATGATGCACTGCGCATCCTGTCTCTATTTACTAATCTATAATGATATCTGTTATGGCATCCATTGACACAACACCTTCTACCGTTGCCACCAATGCCTTACAGTCACTGCCCTTTGGCACTCTCATCGGTGGGCCGCTGGCTGCCTGTGTGGAAGCACAGGCCAAGGCCGCCAAATCCTCGTGGGAGTTTATCCGGGATGTGGGACTGACCGACACGGAAGACGGCGGCAAGAAGGCCATCTATGTGAACTTTGAATACCGCAAGGACGGTCGTTCGGTCACACTCAGTTTGCCATTGCTCACCATTGTACCCATACCTTATATGGCCATCCGCGAGATAGACATCGCCTTCAAGGCACGCATCTCGGCGGCTGCATCCAGCTCGAAGACCGAGCACAAGTCGCTCGCAGTGGAGGCTGGAATGACATCAAAGGTGGGGTTCAATGCTCTGGTAGCCAGTGGCAGTGTGGAGATGAGCACCAGCATATCCAGCAAGAAAGACTCTACAGCCACCCGTGATTCCAAGTACAGCGTGGAATACACGATGGATGTGAGCGTCAAGGCCGGGCAGGATGACATGCCTGCCGGAATGGCCAAGGTGCTGGAGATGCTCAACAGTTCGATTGACTCTATTGATACAAAGGGCGAACTGCACGTTTCCGACCAGGTGGTGAGCCTGGCGGGCGGCGGCAGCACCTACATCTCTTATAAGAACAATGAGGGCTACTATAAGCCAGCTGACATCAAGCTGTATGAATACAAGGACTCCCAAACGGGCTCCGAGGTCAAGGCAGACGACTGTCAGAGGGCAGCCGATGATGCAGGAATGCTCTGTGTATTCAAGAAAGAGGGATTCTATTGTGCAAAGGCCGGCGAAAGAATGCTGGTCATTAACGTAACCAAATAGTAACCGACTATGCCAGACGAAACAACGAAAGGCAAGAATGAAGAACTTGCCAACAACTCCCCACCAGCGGAGACTGCTCCAAAGACAGGTGGTGATGCCCCTAAGGAGGATTCCGGGGGCAAGGGAGGAGGCTTCATGTCGGAACTTGTGGATGGTGTGAAAGGTCTGTTCAAGTCTGACAGCGGCGGCCAGAATGCTTCAGGAAAGGAAACAGAGAGCGAGTCGGCCGAATCTGACAAAGGCAGTGGTGAGAGCGCTGGTAAAGGTCAGGAGAGCAAGGGCAGCAAGCTGAAGGAAGTGACTGGACAGATAGTGAAGGGCGTCCAGGAAACCTTTGAGAATGCCAAGAATGAGGAGAAAGGCGATGCGTCGCTGGCCGAACAGATGAAGGAGCTCAATGAAGTGCAGGTGGATAAGGCTTTCGTTTCCGATTCCATCAACTTGCTGGGCACACTCTCCTTTGACAAACTCATCGGGAATCCGCTTCGGGCAGCCATCAAGGCACAGCGCGATCTGGCCAAAGAGACGCTGAGCTACATCCGCGAGGAAGGTATGAAGGTAGATGAAGACGGTCAGGGACAGATAACCTATGTGTCAATGACCTTCCTGAAGGACGGCAAACAGGTAAGGATGAGGGTTCCTCTGCTCACGCTCATGCCAGTTCCACGCCTCTCCATCACTACTATGAACTACACGTTCAAGGCCAAGGTGGATGCGATATCCTCGGTGGTAGCATCGGTAGGAAGCGGTGGGTCGCCCATCAACAGCAGTTTCGCGATGGGAGGCAACCAGCAACCGGCAGCAGCCACCAAGCCTGCATCGGCCGGTGCAGACAGCCAGAAGGCAGCAGCCGGCAAACCGACCGAGACGAAGAAGACCGATGCGCCAGCAGCTGCACCAGCGGTAAAGCCCACCGGCAGCGAACCGAAAGTGACCTCCGCACCCACCATGACCACCAGCTATTCCTCCAAGAAGGACTCTGGAGCCACCCGTGATTCGCGTTACAGCGTAGAGACCACGATAGACGTCAACATCACCGCCAGCGAGGGAGAGATGCCCTGCGGCATAAGCAAGTTGCTGGGAGTGCTCGATGCATCCACTGAGGTCATCGATCCCAAGGGCTCTCTGCAACTCTCCACCGAACAGGCATCGCTCGTCAATGGCTATGCTGCCGTCTCTGTGGCCTACCGCGATGGCCAGGGCACCTATAAGCCCAAGGCCGTGAAGTGCGTCCAGTATGATGGTGACAAGTCGCCCTCTCTGCTCCAGAGCGGTGATGAGATGCTGCTCGTATTCAATGAGAAAGGCACCTACAAGGTGTCGGCCGGTACGCTGCAGCGCATTGTGTTTGTATCCTAAAACCATTTCATTATGGCAAGATTACAAGATGTATTAGCCTTGGTGCTGCGTGACGTGCTGTCGGCGCAGCACCAAGCCAACCTCCTCACCGAGTCGCTTGCCGGGCAATACAAAGCTGCCGGAGTATTGCGACAACTCTGTCTGCCTGCAGTGACTATAGGTGACATGGAACTTTCACTCCGCTTTGCCATCGCTCCGGGCATAGAACAGAGCGCTGGGCAGACAGATGAGGAAGTCCGGTCAATGGAGGTCATCGTGGATGCCGAGCATCTGGCGGCTCTGCCCGAGAATGCTGTGCACTGCATCACACTGAAGGTATCGGCACAGGACGGCATCAAGACAACTGAATCGTAACCCCTCAGACTAAGCATTATGGCTGACGAGAAAACCCATATCGGCGGATTGCAAGCGGCGGGTATGCCTGCAGGCGGTGATGGCAAGGCTATGGACATGAACCTGGCCGACATGCTGACCGCCATGATAGAATCCACCATCGCTGCCGACCAAAAGGCTGCCGAGGACTATCTGGAGGTGCTCCGCACTTATGCCTTGGAGCCTTCAGAGGACAGGCCTGGGCATGAGAAACTCAAGATGGTGGATTTTGAGATGACCGACAATGAGGGTCACAGGCAGATAGTGTCCATTCCCAAGCTCTCCCTCCTGCCGCTGCCCGTGCTGAGAGTGGCCGAAGCCACGTTCGACATAGAGGCACAGGTGGATATCAGCAGTTCGGTGAGCGAGGAAAGCCAGAAGGAATTTGAGGACAGATATCCCCTGCTGCGCCGCCCGCTCAGAATGATGCCCACTGTCAGAAGAGCCACCTCGGGGATAGTCCCCATGGAGAGAAGACGCGTGCTGCCTGCGGCTGTCCGTGTGAGGTTGGCACAGACGGGCACCTCCAAGAGCGAGTCGAAGAAGGAGGTGCAGAAGATGACCAACGTGAAGGTGCATATCAAGCTGGAGCCCGTGGTGCTGCCCGACGGCATGCGCAGTCTGCTCCAGGCTTCCGACAGCACCATTCAGATTCTGGACGAAGACAACAAGAATGACTAACCAATAATCCCCACAGACAATGACAAACAATCAGCAAAAGACTCCCGGGCTCAATTGCCCACAGTGCGGAACCTTCATTCCCACATCCATCAGCGAACTGCTTTCGGCCACCGGGCTGCGTTGTCCGCATTGCCAACTCGTGCTGACCATCAACCGCAACGAGTCGAAACGTGCGATGGAGATACTCAAGAATGTGGAGCAAGCACAGCAAAACCTCAAGAAAGCAAGTTCATTCCAACGATAATATACAGGTACTATGGCAGGTGGAGACAACATAGAGGGCGGCAAGCAGGTGGTGAGCGCCCTTCATTCCATACCCTTCGGAAACATCATCGGTGGTCCGTTGGCTGCCTGCGTACATGCTCAGGCCGAGGCTTCACAGACTACCCTCAACTTCATACGCGGGTTCACCATGGCCGACTCAGGCATTGACGTGGATGGTGCAGAGCCTGTCACCGTCACTTTCTCCTTTGTGATGAACGGAGTGCCCACGCTGATGACGCTCCCGCTCATGACTCTGGTGCCCATCCCATACATGCGCATCGAACATGTCAACCTGTCGTTCACAGCCGACATCACGGCTTGTAGCAACGAGAAGATGGAAGCCCGATATGCCTCAGAGGGCTATAAGCGCACCGAGGAGAGCGAGAAATCGGTCTCCGTGCAGAGCAAAATGGGCATCCATGTACGTGCGACCACCAGCGACATGCCTTCGGGAATGGCACGCATGCTGGATTTCTTTGCCAACAACCTCATCGTTCAGGAGACGCTTACCGCCCAGGAGGTGAGCGACATGCGGCTCGAGGCTGCCCGCCAGCGTGCCATCAGACGCAATGATGAAGCTGAAAAGGCACGCATAGAGGCACAGCAGGCACAGGAGAAAGCACGCAGGGAAGCACAGGAAAAGGCGCGCAGGGAGGAGCAGGAGAAGCGACAGCTGCACCAGCAGATAGCACTCCTGATACGAGACTTGAAGTATAAGAAGGAGACCGAAGAGGCTCGGCGGCTCTATGAGGAGCGACAGGCGAAACTGGCAGAAGCGGCCAAGGAGGCACGCAACAAGCGACTGGAACAACTGAAGGAAAGTGCTGGCCGGACTTCCTCATTGCTGGGCGGGAAAGTGCGACCAGGTGGCAGGGGCAAAGGCACCACACTGGGTGTGTACGTCAGCCAGACCGCCAAGGAACAGGTAAAGGAGCTTCAGGAGAAATTCAAGCACCAGCAAGAGGAGGAGGAACGCCGGCGCCAGGCCGAGGAAACCAAGAAACAGGAGGCCGAAAAGCCATCGACTCCTCAGGACCAGTCCGCTGGCAGCACATCGTCAGCCACTCCCGGTCGTGTGTATCCCAATGGCAAGGGCTCCTTCATGGGTGCTTCCAGTGGAAGTTCATCTACTGGCAGCAGCACATCATCGGGCACTCCCGGCCGTGTGTATCCCAATAGAAGGGGAACTATCCTGGATACTCCCAATGATACATCGTCTTCATCAACTCCCACTCGCGCCTATCCCAGTGGCAAGGGAGCCTTTATGGATACCTCCAATAGTTCTTCTACTGCCAGCAGCAGTTCGTCTTCCTCCACTCCCACCCGCGCCTATCCCAGTGGCAAGGGAGCCTTTATGGATACTTCCAATAGTTCTTCTACCACGGGCAGCAGTTCTTCTGGTACTTCTAGTGGAAGCTCTACCGTGGGGAGCAGTTCGCCTTCCTCCACTCCCACCCGCGCCTATCCTAAAGGTAAAGGCGCCTATCTGGGTGCTTCTGCTCGTTCCTATCTGGCAGGCATGGGCGCTGCGGCTGCTCCCAAGGCAGGTTCCGATGACAAGGATACCAAGCCGGCAGAGTCCCAGCAGAGCGAATCCCGGCCGACCCGGGCGCAGTTGCTGAGAGGACAAATGCCATCGCTGGGCAAGAAGGCAATAAACATCCGCAGCCTTCGCAAGAAGAAGTAAAGTCTGTACAAAGAAGATAAAACACGCACAGCAGCATGAGCAACCAGGCAGCATACAATATTCGCAGCAGGGACAAAGAACGTCCCCTGTGGCTTACAGAGGTGATGCGCAAGACACTGACCGACTGTACAGAGGCACAGCATGTGGCCATGCAGCAGTCGCTTGAGCTCTTCGAGCGCACGCTCTTCACCCATGACGATGGCCGTACAGAGCCTGTGATGGTCAGTTTCTCCCTGCAGATGAACGGCCAGGACTGCACTCTGCGCATACCGCTGCTGGCTCTGGTGCCCCTCCCATTCATGCAGATCAGTCAGGCCAATCTGGATTTCTATGTGAACGTAATGTCTTCGGAGAGCCGGAAATGGCAGGGGCTCGAGGTGCGCTTCTCGCCTTCCAACGAGCGGATAAAGTGCTCGGGACAGACCCAATATAAGGTGAGCAACAACATAAGGGTCAATATCAAGGCCGCAGCAGCCCTTCCCTCGGGCGGAATGGCTCGCCTCCTGCAGATAGCGGGCAGCAAGTGCATGTGTGTGAAGAGGGTAGAGGAAAACACCGAAGAACAGTAACCCCAAATACATGAACTCATAAAACGAAACGATATGCCGGAAACCAAAGGTAACGATACCCCTCAGCAGACCTCCCCATTAGGCGCGCTCGACTTCAAGCGCATCATTGGCGCACCACTCTCGGCCTGTGTCAGTGCGCAGGAAGAGGCAGCACAGGCTACGCTCGAGTATATCAACGAGGTGGTGTTCAGAAGGAAGGATGACGACCCGGACAATCTCGAACCGGTCACTGTGACGTTCTATTTCGAGAGTGCAGGCGTGGTGAACAGGCTCACCATTCCGCTGCTCTGCATCGTGCCCGTGCCTTATCTGCAGATAGAGCAGGTCAACCTCACCTTCCAGGCCACAGTGACCGAGAGCAGCATGAGTGATGACCGGCTCCAGCTCAAGGCCAAGTATTCCTCGCCAGGAGATTCGGGTGAGGAGTCGGACGTGTCAAAGGCGGAGTATCAGAACAGACGTTGCATCGACGTAAACCTCTGCGTCACCGCTGCCGACATGCCCATGGGCATCAGCAAGATACTTGAGATATTCAACAATCAGCTGGTGGAGGTGCGTCAGGAGGAGCCTTCGCAGCTCCCCAAGCCTGCTCCCCAGCCCGAGCCTGAGCCATCGCCCCAACCGGAAAGCCAGCCTGCCCCTCAGCCTCAGCCTGCTCCACAGGAGGAACCAGAAGCCGAGGAAGTGCCGGCGAAGTACAATGTGCTGCTGCTCACCAGGGTCAGCAAGTCGCAGAAGTCCGTCATCATCAATGTGGTCAACACCCATTGCCGACGCAGCAAGCGGCTCTCGGCATCGGCACTCAACAATATTCTCAAGGGCTCCCAGCTCACCATCCCCATCGAGGAAACCTACACCGTGGCCAAAGCCATTGTGGATGGACTGAAGAAAAGAAACATTGCAGCTTCCGTGGTGGAAGTATAGGTTAGTTGATATTGTTTGTTGTTTAAGAGGATAAAGCCTCCTGCACTCCGCAGGGACTTTATCCTCTTTCTTTTTTCCGAAAACATTCCGTTGGCAGGGAAGAGCCAATAAGGACTGCCTCTGCTCCCGCTCACCCGCTTCCCCCAGCAGGCTGCATCTGCTCATGCAGCGCACTGCACCAGCCCACGCAGCGCGCTTCATCCGCCCACGCAGCGCACTGCCTCAAAAAGCCTGATTTACTCTTCTTGTCCCAGAAGCCCGATAACTCAGAATTCTTAATTCATAATTCCTAATTCCCCAGCCTATTGGCACCAGTTTCTCATCCCGATAACTCAGAATTCACAATTCATAATTCCTAATTCCACAGCCTATTGGCACCAGCTCCTCATCCCAATAACTCTTAATTCTTAATTCATAATTCCTAATTCCCCAACGGGTTGGTTTTCAGAAGTTGCACCGCAGGCGGGCGCTGAGCACCACGAAGTTTCCGTTCTTGTTGTTGACATATTGGATGGAGGGCTGCACTGCCAGGATTCTGTTCACCTGCCTTCGCCACGTAGCCTCCACGGTGTATTCCGTCCCCTGAAGGAATCGGGCGTACTGGCCAGAGAGCCCGCATTCGTTCAGGCTGTCCCTGTAGGCGGCACCCAGCTCTGCATACCTGTAGCACGCATTCCGCTTGCTGGTGTTCTCAGAATACTGTGCCATGCAGGCGATGCTCCTTTGGTCGGACTTCCATAGCGGTTGTTCTCCATATAGCCACCAGGCACAGGTGGTCTTCCTGCGCGCTTCCTGCGGCGGCAGCATGTTGCCTTCCTCGTCGATGGCAAACTGGCGCGAGTGGATGGAGAGTCCGGCCAGATAGTGGCCCCAGGCGTGCTCATATTCCAGTTGCGACATGTTGAACACGCCGTCTCTCTTGGGTTTGACGAGGAAAGGATTGTTCTGCCTCTTCCATCCATTGTAGCCAGCACCGTTGTAGAGGCTGTTCTTGAAGGTCCATCCATCCTTCTCCACGTCGAAGTAGAGCGTCAGCCCCGACAGCGGATAGTTGGCTATGGGGTAGCTGGAAGCGATGGTGGGGAAGATGCCACACGAACTGTTGGTGAAGAGCGACGTGATGTCTGTGACGAAGAAGTCCTCATTCACGTTCCTCACACCCGCAAAGAGGTGCGCGTTCTGCCACTCGTGCATGTAACCCAGAACGGCTATCGAGGCCACCTGATTGTCTGCGAAGATGTTGGAAAATCCCTGCCAGTCCTCGATGATGCTTTCTCCCGTGCGTGCTACATGCAGCGTGGCGGCTTCGAGAGACCCTTTGCCTTTCCACACCGGCACACTCAGGTTGAGCCGCAGGAGGTTTACCCAGTTGGTCTCTTTCTGCATATCCCACTGCCACTCCGAGGTGTATTCACCGCTGAACCACTGTGCGCGGGCCAGGAGAGGGCAGAGGCAGGCCAGCAGGAGTATGGTGATGCGTCTTGTCATCTTCATTGTCTGTCGTGAATGTGTGCGTTTGATGCTTGATGTTTGTACTTTGATAGATATGGGCCAAAGCCCTTCGGCACCCGTCTCATTGGCGCAATCGCGGGCTGGCAGCATGCCGATGATGCGTTGCCAGCCCGTGAAATCGGTTGCAAAGGTACTCTTTTTTTTGCCTTTCCTGCAAATCGGGTTTCCCTTGCCAGCTGATAGCCAACGGCTTGCAAGTACGCCGCTTCCGGCCTTACAGCCACCTCTCTCGTTCTTCCCGAACACCGTATGCTGCTTCTCAACCTCCTTATCGGTCAGTCCCAGCGTGCTTGTGTGCAGGAGTTCGTACACTGAGTGTAGTGGTGCATGTGCTGCCTTCAGCACCCTCTCGGCGTCGAAGGCAGTTACTCTCTTGTTCTTTCTGCTCTTCCACATGTCATTTGTCTGCTAATGGATTATTCTCGTTTCGCGCTGCAAAACTACTCTACTAATCCAAGAGCAACAGTTAGAAACCCATTAGAGCGCCATAAGGAACCCAATAGAGCGCCATAAGGAACCCATTAGAGCGTCATAAGAAACCCCTTAGAGCGCCATTAGGAACCCAATAGAGCGCCCCTGAGCACCCTTTTTGACTTCCTTCGCGACTCTTCGGAGCGTCATAGGAGAGTTATCCGAGCTTCATTTGAAGGTCTTCAGACAGTTCTTCGAAAGAAGCCCAAGCGCCTTCCGAAAACGATGGCATCATTCCAGCGAAACCATCAAAGCATCATTATAAAGCCCATTCAGCAAGCCAAAATCATCCATTCGGCAAGCCTAAATCATCCGGTCAGCAAGCCTAAATCTCCGTTTGCAGGCTTCTGATGGCCATCCAAAGGCTTCTGATGGCCATCCAAAGCCTGCGTATGTACATCCAAAGCTTATGAACGGAGATTTTGCTAGGCATCTTTGGGCAACTGTTGCATGTGGAAACCTCATCCATGACATATCCTTCCTTGTGGCATTGGGCTTAAATTGGCCAACTTTTCACTCTATGTCTTCTGTCGCAATCATATCATAATTTATGCTGCATCAGCAGCAAATCAAATATTTCATTTCCTAATTCATGATTTGATTGAGTGTTCGGATTCTTTTCGAACAGAAAGAGATAGCGTAAATATAAATAAAAGATGAACGGTGGTCCAAAATGTAAACTTCTCCCATGCTCCAAAAAATACCATAGCCCAGAATGAATCGATTCCATTATAATAAGGCATTTCTTTGTATTCTATATATGACACACTTGGTGTATAAACTTCAGGCATGGTAGTATGAAAGAAGAATACAAAGAGGAGGAAGAAAGCAGAGAGGACGCCTGACAATATCTTCATGCCTTCTATGTTAAATGTAGGCAAAGCCCACACATTGAATTTCTTCATGCTGCTCAATCGCTTGAAGTAAAGGAACAGATGAGTGCCTGTGACAAGCAGATAGAATCCCCACCAGAAAAGTCCAGCAGTGTTTTCTTTGTCCCATCTCTCTTTTGGCATAGTCCACCTTGCATCGTCAGAACCATCGCTAAACTCTACATCATAGAGATAAAAGTCCATACCTACAGTATATAACAGGTAAAGACTAACAAGAATTATCGCTATCTGTCCTGCATACCCAATATATTTTCTACTCATAATTCTGCTGATTGCCGCATATTTGATTTTCATTGTCTTCTTTTTTTGTGTTTATATCGTTTATCCCAAATCGGCCATTAGGATTTCTCCTTGCCATATGACACGGAGAAATCCTAATGATTGATTTGCGTTTGTTGTTCTCTATGGCTCACTGAGATTTGGCTGTTGCAAGCAAGGCATACCGCCCATCTCCCATATAATATAATACAGGTAATAGATGCTTGGGCAGATGTTCGTGAACACGCAGGCTGTCACAATGCGTCTCCACCTCCATCAGTTCCACAAGCTGTTCCTTCTTGATCGGCGATGTTCGGATGATATAGTTCTGGTAGCAACGGTTGTCGCTCCAGTCCGAAGAGTCGAAGCGGGGATAATTCTCATACAACTGGCCAAGGTGCAACCCGAACGGATTCAGAATGGCACTGTCGTTATGAAAAGGCTCAGGCTCACCTAAACAGCTCTCACTGAGGAACCACTCGACATTCTTTCCTCCCAGCGTGCAGAATGGTAATTCTTTCCCCAGGACAGGAATGGGTTTTGTGACGTCGTAGCATTGAATGTCATAGTCCGCAATTCCTCCCATCCGCTTATACCTTTTACGGATTTCTGCTACGGCTTGTTCCTCCTCACGCAGGGCAGGAGCCTCGTGCAGCATTAGCTCTACCAGTTTGTCTATGCCGTACTTCCGCAGATAGTCGCGGTATCTGATGTTATACTGCATGATATCGCCCAAATGAAATATATCCCCATTTTCTATGAGTGACAGTACGGCATCATTCAGCGTTTCAAATTCACCTCCTCGATAACGGGGGAATACGATGCTGTCCCTGCCTGTAGCCGTGTTCTTGCCGGTAGCGGTCTTCTTCTTGGAAAATAAATCGGAAATCATAAGCCTTTCCTTTTCTTGGTTATTTCACAATCTCTCCTTTGTCGTTCACAATCACCTTGTCACGGTAAGTGGATGAGCAGAGATAGAGGTCATAGGCAATAGCCTCGATGTCTTCATAGAGCGGCATCGTCACGATACGGCCATCTGCAGTCATCAGACCTTCATAGCCATCACCGGCAATGTATGCTCTCAGACGTGCAGTTGCTTTCGGATGGTAGTATTCTATCTGTTCCTCCACGATGTTGTCATCATCATCCTTGACTGTTTTCTCCCAATGTACGATTTCGTCTTCCTCATAGTCCAGCATACGGACACTGGAAATGCAGAAATCATTGATGAGCGTACCATCCTTGTCATATTTGCGCATCGTGTGGTCGGGAAGCGTTACGTCAATAGTTCCTTCGCCAATGTGGATGGAACCGCCCTTCAAGGCGAATATCGGTTTCATTTCACTGTCAACGACAGCCTGCTCTTCATCTTTTATGAGTACCCACATCGTGAAGTCATTAGAGGGACAAATGAAACGGTACTCCATCGGTAATACGAGGTTGCCCTTCTTGTCCATCAGTCCGCACAACTCTCCGTCATCTGTATTGACCACACAGTAACCACCATGGAATACATAGCCTTGCATACCGGGGATGTATGCCATCTTCTTGTCAATGACAACTTTTCCTGTCCCGTCAACGAACTTGATATAGCCATCCTCTTCTACGCTGGCCAGCCCGTCTGAGAATATCCAGGCACGGTCATACTTCGGTTCAACAATCACTTTGCCTGTGTTCTTGCTGAAATAGCCACGCTTCTTTCCATTGCTGAAGCAGACGAGCGAGTCCTTGCCCATCGGCTTGGCTATCCATGCCAGATGCTTCAGGTATTTCTCGCCTGTGTGGATGTTGAATACGTACCCCTTGCCATCCTCATGGTTGTGGAAGTATATGTCCCGGCTGATGAACGTGTTCGCATAACAGTCCTTGTCATTGCAGAGTCCGTATCTACGCCTATACCAATTGGACACATCCTCGCCGACATGATAGACAAGGGCGATGGCGATAATACTTGTGATGACCGCTGCGCTCGTGGCGAACAATCCCCATACACACTTGGCAAACTTGCCGTCTCTCTTGTACCCGAACCATCCCAAGAACCATCCCAGTGCCTGGCACACTCCTCTCCACATGACCGTGAAGAACACTCTTACAGAAACCTTTTCCATTTCTCGCTTGATTTTGATGTTATGCAATGTTCATACAACATAAAAGAGCTATCCCAGTACCCCTTTCTATCATTGGATGGATAAATTGTTGGGAATTTATCTAATCAGTATAATCCATAGGGGGCTTTAACGGTTATTTCAAAGAAGCCTCAATAATAACATGCTCTTCATCAAAACATGTACTCTTTAGTGTTACTTTATCAAGCACTTCTTTCAACTGTTCTATTTCTGCCAAGTTTACAATCACTCGATTGGTTGAGCTTTGGGTTATAAAATTCGTCTTGTCTGGCAAAAGCCTCTTCAAGAAAGCAACAGCAGGTGCTATGAGCAATTCTATTCCCAACATACCACTATATGCTATGTGTAGGTTAGAACTATCTACTTTCTCAACACACAAATCTACGCCAATGCTCTTGGCAAAGCCTAAGACCTTTATTTTTGTTGACACAGAAACTGTAGATGAAGCGACAAATGCCAATGCCACCTCTTTTCCAAATTTCTGTGAGATAAAGTTTTCAATCTCTGCATATTAAATCTTCGCTTCCATAGGCATATTGTATTTATTATATGAATATTGTGTTTCACGCGCGTTTTTGCTTTTAATCAAAAACTTCAATATAGTCGGTATAATCAGGGAACCACTTATCAAGCAAAGCGTCCGTCTTGCGTTCTATCTCCGGAGTGATGTTCTTTTTCACCCTCTGATAAGCGACAGAAAGCGAAAAGGCTTCGTCTATCCATCCGATGACGGGCAGTCGCTTAGCAGAAATCAAATCTATCGGCAGCACCAAATAAGATATGGTTGACAGAATCATCAACTTATCTCTTTCCGGTGTTTCCTTGCTGACCATAATGAAATAAAGCAGCAAAAGTGGCCGAGCACTAATGCGACCGACTTTTGTTGCATACTCTTGCAGCTTATCTTTCAAAACTTTTATGTCTATAACACTTGGTTTGTTCATATCTTCTTTGTTTCTTGTTATACTACTGTTGTACTATAGAGCGTGAATAGATCACCAATCTATCATGGGTTTATACTAGTGATGCGATATTATTCGCTTGACTATAATTATATATCTGATACTTAACCATCTACGTACATTCTTTATTTTTTTTGATTTGAAATTGATTGAGTAATTTTGCAGCCAAAACTGCAGGATTATGAACATCGGCAAATATATCTTTGCTCAAGTCATCGACTTCGTACCTCGCTACCAATTTGACATTTTGGTAAAGAAGTACAACGCTGACCAAAAACTCTACCCAGAACCTATCCTGATGGTTATTTATCATGACTTGGCAACAGGCAATGATGTCAACTTCATCACCAACAACTTTGAAATCAGTGCCCTTGAGGTCGCCAATCTATACCGTCATAGATGGGATATTGAGGTTTTCTTCAAGTGTATAAAGCAGAATATCGTAGTGAAGAACTTGTGGGGATATTCAGAGAATGCAGCACGTACTCATTTGTGGGTTGCTATCATTGCATTTCTGATAACAGCCAAAATCAAGGCTGATTACAAAAGTCCCTATTCAATCACCGAGGTGGCTACGTTAATAAGAATCTCCGCACTCGAAAGGGTGGATTTGAGAGACCACATAACTAAGCCAAAGGACACAATCATTCAAAAACTAGATGTCAAAGAACTTGCTTTGTTTGATGAATTTTAATAACTGCGATTTTATGGCATCAGTACTATTACAGAAATAGAAGTTTCGCGCTTTAAAGCGTAATGAAAAGCTATCATTTTGGGTGATTTTGGCTAAATTTCGCTTCAATTCCTTGGTTCGATAAATAAAAAACAATACTTTGACAGCAACATTCAATAAATTGAAATCAAATGGCAAACTTAAATCGTTTGAAAATTGTCCTTGTAGAACAAAACAAAACAGGCAAATGGCAGGCCGAACAACTTGGCAAGTCAAGCAGTACCGTTAGTAAATGGTGCAGCAACACTGTACAGCCAGATTGATACAACTTTGGAGAAAATCAAATTGCAAAAAAGATAGACACGCCACCATTAAAGGTGGTGTATAAAACATCGAATAATATGACGTTAGAAAAAATCTATAATAAATGGCTATCCATTCAGCCACTGTCTGAAGCTGATCAGAACAAACTCAGTATGAGGTTTACTGTTGAGTACAACTACAACAGTAATCATCTTGAAGGCAATACCTTGACCTATGGCCAGACTGAACTTTTGCTTCTTTTTGGCAAGGTAAGTGGTGAAGGACATTTGAAAGACTTACCGCTATATACGCATCCATCCATTCGAGGATGGTAATGGACGAATAGCTCGTTTAATGGTGAACTACATTCTTTCAAGACATGGATGGCCGATGATAGTGGTACGAAGCCGGAAAAAACAAGAGTTCTTGGAGGCTTTGCACCAAACTGATATGGTGGTAGGTGCGATTCCTTCTGTAGGAGCACATGCCAATATCAAGCAGATAGCCATCTTCCTGAAATACTTTGAGGAATTGGTAGCCAAGGAAATTCAAACAGGCATAGACTTTGTAACTCGCAAGGATGAAGACCTATGTTGGTACGATGGCGAGGTTATTACAACAAGAAGCAAGAGCACAGCACGCATCCTACGGTTGATGCGAGAAAACCCCAGTATCACTTATGCAGAATTGACAAGCTCGTTAGGCATCAATACGTCTGCTGTTCAGAAACTTGTTAAGCGCATGGATGACAACGGCTACATAGCACGTCATGAAAATGGTGCTTGGCGAGTTATTGCGACTTCCGTTGTGTGATATTGTAAAGATTTATTTCAAATATTAGTCATGTAAGAAGATATAGAAGGAATACTTAGATTGCATAAAGAATACTCTGCACGTTTTAGCAACTATGTATTGAAGTCACTTATAGAAGAAAATGGAGACAAGAAGAACATAGCTCTGTCTCTCTCACGTTTGCAAGCAATGCTTGTGTTGCTCGCAAATTGGACTACGCCTAATATCAGCAGATGGATTTTAGACCAGGCTGTGAGTGATGTTGTTGATATAAAGGAAGCGAACTTGCTTTTTTATAGCTACAATACCCAACCGATTCCACACAAGGAGATTTTTCGTGATATGGATGGAAATCCTATACAAATGGTTCCAACCATAGAACAACAAACAACGTTATGGTATAAACATGATTTGGTGGCACAGCCGCAAATATCCGTGGCTTAAATTTGTAGTATAGGTATATATTTTCTTGTTTAATGCTTAAATGTTTATGATAGGGATTGTCGTTTAATTCTAAGAATTCAATATCTACCTTATTTGTATCACGTCAGCATGTCCGTCATACTTTGTACGGTTGCCCCCACTGGTTCTTTAGTTGTGCATCATACCCCATGCCATCAATCAACACCTTCACGCTTCGAGTATCTCCGTGCTTGGGCATACCTCCTGGCATTGCTTTCAGCAGATGATGAAACTCCACTGGAATCTGAAATCCCTGATGCAGGGTGGAACGGTCTATGAGTTTTTTGTAGAGGAACATTGTTCTTTTATCTTTATATATCCCTCTTGATCGTAGCACCTGTGATACCTGTTTATGATGTCAATAAGGTGTTGAATCTCTGGGATATTTGATTTTATACCCTTATACTTTTGATATTGGTCATTGTATCTCCCGATTGTGCCTGTTGCTAACCGTCTTTCTATGTCAGAGGGAATGAGTAAAGAAGAACGGTCGCCTAAATATACATTGTACTCTGTGAGGAAAATATTGATGCCAGCAAGGTCGAAGTCACCAAAATGAATGTAGCGATTGGGGATTATCTGCAACCAAGAACGTAAATCAGTGGATTGTGGATAACGAGAGACGAACAACAATCTATTATTACCAATGCATTGCTCAAAGAGCTCTCGTTGCTGACGAATCATGCGGAAGTTCTCCATATTCTCAATACCAACTACAACCACATCATTGGGAACGAAGAACGATTGCCAATCTGTCACAAATAAGAAACAGCCTTCTTGTGGGTTGACAACGAACTCCCGACCATTCAATGTACAAGGAATCGGTTCGTATGAGTTGATTGGAAAACCAAGGCATGAGCGTGCCATCACCAACTTAGAGTTGCCTGTTGATGATGCCTGTGGCGAACGTAAGGCGTTTTCTGACAGCAAAGTTTCACGCAATAGCTCTATGTCAATAAATCTTTCATCTACAGAAGCTAACGCTTTGCATAATGTTTCTACATTGGGCGCAAACAATGTTCTCCTACTTCCATGCGATGTACTAATCAAGACACCATCACGTACCAAATCCTCTACCCACTCGCCCTTGAGCCGGCTTGCGGGTAGTGATTCTCCATTACGAAGAAGGATTAGTTTGTCTATCAGAGCAATGGTTATCTTCATTTCTGTGAAATCAATGGGTGAACGATAGTCTTTGATTTGCCATCCTTTTGCAACAAATAAGTATAACGATAATCAGATACGTTGTAGGTTGTTGGTGATGAGTTGATAAGCAATATGTTACGGGCATTGGCAAAGTCAAGAATACCCTTGATGTTTTGCGGATGCAGTTTGCCAATCTCGTCCATCATACAATGAATTCTGAAATCACCAAACTTGCGGCTCACCTTTTCCTTGAATACATTGATAAGCATGATGTTTATCATTGCCTTTACGAGCGTATCAGTACCCTCACTGCCTACATGTGAGAGTTTGTCTGCCCAACCTGTATCGTTGTCGTTTTCGATGATGCGGAATTGCAACTGGAACAGGTCGGAAAGTGTAAGATACTGGCGCAAAGGATTATCCGTTAACGACTTCATAAAGTCGAGAAGATACTCCACTGCTCTCCGGTTTACATCATCGCGATTAGCGGTTGAGAAGAGGTTCATCTCGCCCATAGCAAACTGATTGTCATCGTTGAACTCCTTGATGCGTTTCATCAACTGTACCATTTTGTCTGCCGAAGGAACTGACTGCAAAGCAATGAGTTTAATAACACCCACAAAGTTGCGTTCCTTGAAGTCGTTGTTGATATCGTGAATAATCTTATCGACATCCGATTCATGACGTGTCAACTCGCCCATCTCCTTTGATACACGCGCCAGGATGTTCACATAACGCTCACTTGTTCTTCTGCGATACTCCTCCAATTTGTTGTTAATAAGGAAATCATCAAGGTTGTTGGCGAAGTCAAGGTAATCCTCATCAATGGTCAGTTCGATACGGAAACTAAATGTGTTTTTTGCAGAGAAGTTAGACTTGAACACATTAATGCTCTGCTTGAATTGATTATGCTTCGACTGACGCGACACAATGATACCCGTCAGTTCCTCAACAGCTTGCCCTGGAGTACGCAACGTCTGCTTTTCTTTAACTTCTGCAAGTATAGGAGGACAAAGATTCTCATCATGAGCAAAGCGTTCTGTCTTCTGCAACTCACCTTCGAGACGTTTCTTCTCTTCTCTGCACTCGCTAAGTTCCTTTCCAATGGACGTAATCCGTTGTTCGTGTTTTTGCTTACGTTGGCCATATTTCTCATCCAACTGTATAATTTTCTCAGCAAGGATCTTCTTCAGACTCTTCAGATTATCCTCTTGTTCAAAGAGTTCTTCCTTATCTCGCTTGTAGTCATATACGAGTTTGCGATTCCGCTCTATGTATTTCAGTTCATCTTCTGCCTTGCTAATCTTTGCCTTGCAATCCTCCACAAGTGTGGTATCAGCGCCTCGGCCTTTCAACTCGTCCACTTCCTGCTGCTTCAGTTTTCGCAATTCTGCATCAGCTTCTTGTTCGCGAATCTTAGTTTCCGCATTTATCTCAGCAACACGTTTGTCATGTTGTTTAATGTTATCAGCCTTAGCGTCATGATGCTTTTTTTCGACTGATTTAAGTTGCTTTTGCTTGTCAGCATTGATTTTTTCACGCGCGTCTTGTGCAGACGAAAGGTCATGAGCCAACTTTTGTTGGCGATTCAACAGTTCGTTCTGTCTTTCTTCAATTATCTGCTTTGCCTTGGTGGCATAGTCATCAATCTTTATAGTAGTCTCCTTACGCTTTTGCGGAATCGTATTGAGTTCCGTCTCTGCAATCAACTTCTGCTGACGTAGATTCTTAATCTTTGGTGTAAACAGGTGCTTCAAATCTTCGATAGCTTTTTCTTGACTATTGAGAATCTCAGCATACTCAGTCCTTGCTTGTTTCAGTTCATTCTCCAAAGCATCCTTTTCATCCTTCAGTTGCTTTGGCTTACGCACATTAAGCGGAAAATCCATTAGATCAAGTTTCACACCATACAATGTTGCTCCATCAGCTTTCTGCGGATGAAGTCCTGTCCGATAGAGAATCTTCTCCTCATTGATTACCTTACCGATGTTCTGCTCCCAATCAGGCTTGTTATCCTCAAGCCATTCGTAGAGCGAACCTTTAGTACTATCAAGGAGCGCATCGATGGCTTGAATTTGCTCTACAACGGCATCTATCTGCTTCTGCTTTTTGTCCAATTGACGTGTGTAATCCGCTTTAATCTCGGCCTCTTTTTTGTCATATTCTGCCAGAACACGTTTTTCATCAGATACAAGCTTGCCAATCCGACCTTCAAGTGCTTTCTCATTAAGTTGCAGCTCATTAAGTTGCAGCGTCAATGCTTCCTTCTCTTCTTTGAAGGGAACGAAATACTTCAGCTTCAGAAGTTCTTTGTCACAATCGTTTTGCTCTGTCTTTATAGCTTCAATAGTGTTAGTTGCCGAAACTATTTTCTCCGCAAAAGACTGTTCTATCTCTGTTCTCGTAGCATTATACTCTTTCAGAAGACGTTCATACGTATCCTGCTTCTCCTGCAGATAGACAAGAATACGTTGCTGCTGAACTTGTTTGAAAGCCTCAAGCTGGTTGATGATGTTCTGACGCAGAGCCTTATATTTAGTCGTAACGTCATTGAAACGTGCCGTAAGATCAGCGAGTTTGTCCTTGAGGGCATTGAGTTCTGTTTTCACAACAGGTTCTTTGGCATAACGATTCATCACCATGTCAATCTGCTGATTCGCATAATACTCCTTACGCTCTTTGGCCCGCCCCAGTTTGTCGTTCACAACGCCTTGCTTCTGGTTCAAAGTTGCTTTCTCCTCATCATGCTTTTGCTGAACCTCAGAGAGTAAACGTTTCTGCCTATCCTGCTCTTGCATGAGTTTTCTGATCTTAGTGTCAATAAGTGGCAGTCTTTTACGCGTAACGCGTTCTGCATATCTGAGTTCACCACACAGTTCCTCTATCTGTTGCTTCATATAGAGAAGCTCATGATATGCCTTCACGACAGCATCTGCCTGTTTTCTTACTACAGATTCATCCTTTTGATTTTTCTTATACCAGCATGAAATATCCTTGTACTCCTGTTCGAAGTCAGACACCTGTCTGCGGAAATATCCAAGATCAATATTGGCTTCTTCTTCACTCATCGAACGGATAATGATGTCCTTGATGAAATTGGCATCAAGACGCGAGTTGAGGAACACATTCTGTATGCTTCGTGGAATGTTCTGGTAACGGTTCGTTTCCAACAACTGAAAACGTACGAACTCCTTGCCTACAGCCTGCTTGTTACCATATAGTATATCACGATACTGCTCGTATCTATCAATTATCTTGCTTGGGTAAGCATCATTCAACCTGTCACGTATAACCTTCCATTCAGCCGTCACCTCTCCATGTTCATCAACAAGCCATTCCTTCTGATAGGCAGCATCAATAAAGCGGTAACACGCTCTACCCGAGGAGCGGAATACGAGTATCGAGAAAGGTCCGTGCTCATGCTCCACCTCATACACCATATATGAATTGGCATGAGGCAGATAGAATTCGTCGAACGACTTCATCTCCTTCGGTATGCCAAGGTGTAGTTTGTCGGCATTGTAGAAGAACAGAATTGCCCTAAGCAAAGTACTTTTGCCCACACCCTGAGTGCCGATAAAATGCACATTACCATCCAGTTTTATTTCTGCATAACGGATGTTGGCACTATTCACAAAAACTATCTTTCGTAATGCTCTCATGACTCTTCGGTTTCAATGATGGTTAGACAATCTATCAGTTCCTCAATGTAATGGAAGGCTGCTGTTACTTTGTAGGTTCCGTCAAGTTCGTTCTCTAATTCCACAAAGCCTTGGCGTTCCAGATCGTTGATAAGTTTTTCGATCTTCTCCTCGTTTGTCTTTATATCTGTGTAAAGGTTGCGTGCTTTCTCCTTGAGTTCAATGTCGCTGGAGAACTTTTCGAGTATGTTCGATTTACGGAACGTGAAGCCGGAAGCGAACGTATTGTTGAACGTTTTCAGGAAATCCACACGATCTATCCACAATGCGAGTCGCTGAACTTTGTCTGCCAATTCAACTTTGTTCTCTGTGCGAGAGAAATAGTAATACCCATTGCCACCCTCGAGCAGAAAGCCTATGCCTGAGAAGTATTCCTGATAGTTCTGGAAATCATCCTCTATAGCATCGTACAGATGCGAACGTTGCTGCGAGATTGAGTTCTGGGAAATGAATCCTCCCTTGTTCAGTATGTTGAATATTTCTTTTGTGTAACGCATATTTTTAGTTGCTTGATGTTAATGGGTATATAATTGGATATTCGATTCCCCCCTGCTGCCGATATTCGTCACCAACATGCAACTCGTCAAGATATTGTGTAGCAATCTGGCAGAAGAGAACTAACTTGGCTTCTTTGTCCATCTTGATTCTGTAGCCAGAATAATTCATCACGAAATGGAACAGATTGTCGCCCGATGCCATGAATGCATTCTTCACTTCACCTACATCCACCATCTGCAGTATCTGTTGCTGTTCCGTGAGTTCATCCTCGGTAAGCGGTTCGGCAAGATTCCCTTTCTTCAGACGACTGTTACCCTTGCCTTTTGCAATATCCTTCAGTACTTTAAGTCCCTCTTCTGAATTTCGGAGCATAGAGAGCGACACCTTTAGTGTATATCTTGGGCGGGGTTCCATCCATACGGGATTCCTCACCTGAAGTTTAGCAAGAATGTCGGTGTTTGTGTCTAGTAGCATCTGGTCGCGCAGGTATTTGAGTTTCTGTACTTTCTGTAGTAAACGGTTCTGGTATTCAATGAGGTTCAGATAGTTGATGATTTGTCGGTCAAGCTCCAACAGGTTGTGATACACGTCGCGCAATTGCAGTTTTACGTCCGTAACGATGTCCTTCAACTGAACGTCCATCGCTACCATAAAGAATGTTGTCTGCTTCTCATCAATCACACGTTCGCACTCATTTATCAAGGCCGCAATATCCTTGCGCTTTTCGTCAAGGTGCACCAACTTCTTTTTCTTGATGGCAAAGGTTGGCTCGTTCTTGTAGGTATTGTCGATGTTGCGCTTCAAATCTATGACATTCCTTAGTGTTGTGAGCGCAATATTCCTCAGTATTCGTTTCACGTCACGCAGGTATCCGTACTTCCTGCTCGGATTATTCTCACTCAGATAATATTCGATGGCATTATTCAGGTTCCCGATACTTTCCTTTACACTGGCAACATTTATCTCCTCATTAACCTCCAGCACATCCTCAAAGAACTTCAGATAAACATCCTCAAGCTCCACGAAGTCAGTATTCTCACGTATCACGCCATAACGCCTCAGGAACTCAATGCTTTCATCCTTCTTACTCGCCAAATCGCGAGCCCAATCATACCTAAACGACAGCTTTTTTCTATCTTGAAACAGCGCTTGAAGCAACTTCCGTTCCCTATCCAGGGCACGAATTAGCTCCTCTAATGAATGAAAGTGTGAAAGGTTGTCCATAAAATATGTATTATCATGAGGAAATCAAAAGTTATTGTATTACCTCCCAATGTCCAGTCTTGTCACTTCCAACAAATTGGATGAGATGCATATCTCGGAGAACATAGAGATTTCGTTTCGTAGTTCTAAGACTTATACCTAGAGCTACGGATGGATTCTGGGCTTTTACCATGCCATTATCTTGGGTGGTACTTAGGCGGTCAAACTCTTTTTCCGTGGTCCACTCTGCCGTCAGTGTGGCCTTCAGAATGAATGCATCAATGTGGAATGATGGGATGGCGCAACCTTTTGTCTCCTGCTCATAGCAGATATGGTAGATGCCCTCGCCACACTCCTTGTCATCCAACATGACCTTTATTCTGTTTGTCTTGCTGTACATATTGGTACATTATTCATAATGAAGAAGTACAAATTTACAAAATTATCTTGTTAAACGTGCTAATAATATGAAAGAAGAAGCATACATGATTCTTTATTGTTGCGTTTTATGCATTAAGTAGCCTCAATATAGGTGTCTTTGTTGTACGGAATGGCCTTGAGATAAAGGTTGTGCCTATCCATAAGTTCTGATCCGACAGGCTCTTTTGCTGTGTGAACAAGGCTGTGGAAAAGGGCTGGAATCCATGTGTAAACTCCAGCCCAATCTTTCTTCTGTGGGCTAACTTTAGCCTGAAGGGCGCTTTCCCAAGGATCCTTCTTGTCCTTCCGGCTTCTTAGGTTTCAGCTTTCAGTCGCTCTCGCGTTTTATTCAAAATAAGTGATGGCGCGCGTCTCTGTCCATTCGGTTTTCTTCGTAGAGTCTTTTCCCTTTCTCAGAGTCCAGTTGCCCTTGCTGTCGAAGCCGTCATAGGTGAAGGTCTTGGCACTTTCGTATGGCTCGGGCTCTTCTCCCATTTCGCCGCGCGACCCTTTGACTTCCATTTTCACGGCGTAGCCTTTGTTGTCGTAGATGTATGTGGTCACGTCGGAACCGCTGTCGGGGCACTCGTTGCTGATGGTCTTGAGCAGTCCAGACGTGCTGTCGTAGGTGTAGCGGCTGGCCTCGTAGCAGTCAAAATCACCGGCTACGTATGACAAGAGCCGTCCTTGCTTGTCGCGCTTCAGTTCTGAGAAGATGTCGCTGGCTTGGTTGCTGTCGATTTTGGTGAGGTGTCCCTCAGGGCAAAGGTAAGCATATAATCTGACAGCAGCCAAGCCTTTGTGCCTGTATCTTGCCTCTTGGCGGTCCGTCGCTCCGCGCTCCTATATATATAATGTATAAGTGCTGCCGTTCGCTCATGGCGCTGCCCCTTTCGTTGCAGGCCGCTGCGTTGGCCGTTGCAGTGCGTTGCAAGGCTTGATGCAGCGGGCTGCATTTCTTCTGATGGCTTTCTGAAAAAAGTGGGGAGGCGGTGTCGGATTCTGCATGAGTTCCCTCTCTATATAGATGTAACGGCAAGAGAGAGGCCGTACAGAGAGTAGGAATCATTAAAAGATAAAGAGTTATGCCAAGCTACAACGTAAATCAGCTCATCAAGCAGACGTCCATCAAATGCGCCATGGCAGCAGTTCCCGGTGCCTTCATGCCCGGTATCGACATCGCAGCAGTCGGCGGGCTGTGGGCCTACATGATGACCAAGATAGCCCAGGAGCACAATGTCACCTTCCGCGAAGACCCTCTGAAGTTTGCTGGTACCGTGGCGGCAGGCGTGGGCGGATACTGGACAGGCAGCAAACTGTTCACCTGGGGTATAGGAGCCGTGCTGGCTTTCTTTACATGCGGAGCCGGTCTGCTGCTCATCCCGGTGAGCAACGTTCTGCTCAACGGCTATTTCACCTGGACGGTGGGGCGTCGCATGGACGCTATCTTTGCTGCCAGCAGCGGCACCGAAGCGGGGGTGGAGATAGGCAAGCAGATTGTCAAGGCTGTGTGTCATCTGCCAAGCCGCAGCGAGATGGCCGACTTCCAGCAGGATGTGGCACTCTCTGTGAGTGAGGTCAAGGGGTGGTTCTAACATTAAAAGATAAAGCTATGATTACGGATTTGATTGATCTCCTGGTTGATACTTCCAATACTTTCGGCAGTCTGGTGAACTGCTTGGTGTGCCGCTGCAAGGACTACCGCCGTGTGGTGCAAGGGGCAGTGAACGGCACCGGGCAGGAGTTCGACGACCTGTGCAGCACTCTGCCGCAGCTTCCTGCCGAACTGGCTCAGTGCCCGGTGAAGCATCCGGTGGTGCTCGTGGATAGCGTGCGAGGCAAGGGAGCCCGCTTCACCGTCACGGTGGTGCTGCTTGACCGCAACCTCCACTACCTTCACGCCTTCTCTTCGCTGGTGGTCAATGGGCCGGTCAGACTTCCTGGCGTTCCATGCTATTGGAATCTGTAAATTTGTGGGGCAACGTGACGTGCCGTTTCCTGCAAATTTCGTAATTTTGTGGTGCCGAAGGCAACTTCTGCCCTGGCATATAGCCCACAAAGGGCCAGTACTTGGCAGACGCGTCGGCAGAAAGGGAAACTAATTATTTACGTTATACTGTATGAAACGGACAATTACTCTGAGTCTGCTCTTCTGCCTGGCTCTCATGGCGGCAGCACAAGAGCGTGTGGATAAACTCATTCGTGAGTTGAACAATCCCAAGTCGAAGAAAGTGCTGGTGGTGGCTCATCGCGGCGACTGGCGAAACGCTCCCGAGAACTCCCTGCAGGCTTTTCAGAACTGCATAGATATGGGTGTGGATATGATAGAACTTGACTTGCACATGTCCAAGGACAGCGTTCTCTTCCTCATGCATGACAATACGGTGGACCGCACAACCACCGGTCACGGCAAGGTGAGCGACCTCACAGCGGCCGAACTGAAGAAACTCCGCCTCAAGGCAGGACATGGAGTAGGCACCAGCCACACGATTCCCACCTTTGAGGAGGCGCTCAACCTGTGCAAGGGAAAGATTCTCATCAATGTCGATAAGGGCTACGAGTACTTCCGCCAGGTTTATGAGGTGATGCAGAAGACGGGTACCACGCGCCAGGTGGTCATCAAGTCGTACAAGCCCATCAGCAAGGTGCAGAGCGAGAAGGGTGATGTGATAAGCAAGGTAATCTACATGCCCGTCATCACACTCACCAATGCCAATGCCGAGCAGGAAATCAACGCCTGCGCCGCAGTGCGTCCCGTGGCCATCGAGTGCTGTTTCGGCAAGGCAGACAGCAACGTGGAGCGCCTGCTGAAGCTGGTTCGCCAGAACGGCAGCAAGGTGTGGATCAACAGCCTGTGGCCATCGCTCAACGGAGGCCATGACGATGACCGTGCAGTGGAACAGCATCAGGAGGATGAGGCTTGGGGCTGGATTCTCCAGCAAGGCGCCTCTCTCATCCAGACCGACCGTCCCGCCCAACTCATCCGCTACCTGAAGAAACACGGCAGGCATTGAGGTAGGAAAAGTCGAGGATAGAGCCTTATTTGTTGTGAAACAGTGTGATGTGTTGCCCGTAAGGACAATTCGGTTCTTCCTTGTATATGGTGGCACCTGACAAAAACAAGGGAAAAATGTAAATTTTTACCATTTTCCTTTTGGGTGTTAATAAGTTTTAATACATTTGCAAGCAGTAACACTTGACCCATTGTGAACGTCTGATTTCGAAACCGAAAGATGTGTATCGCGTGGGAATGGGCTGGGGCTCATGTGCGGACAGGCGCTGGTTTGTAATCGGTACCTCTCCAAATGAAGACAGAGTGTTGACTACAACATATAAATAAGGCGTTTACCAGGCGCTTCATCTTTGGCTCTAAGAAGTCTAGCAAATTTCAAAATCCTGTCAGAGAGAAGATAGCGGCGTAGATGTCCAGGGATGTGATTATTCACATCCCTTAAAGATTTGTATATACACGTAGGGCTGTCCTTGCCGTGTACATGAAGTCTTTAAGGGTGTGCTATAAGCGTATTTGCGTGGGCTCTAACGTTGTTCATTCTACAGGATAAGGTTTTGCTAGAGCCTTTTAGAGCGGATGAACAAAGGTTAGTTCTCCACGCTTTTTTTATTGTTGTTACCTGAAACAAAAACCTGCTTGCTATGGAGAAGGCATGCGCACACCTTGTATGGGACGATGCAGATATTCTCATTGTTGCCTGTAGCTTTTGGCTGTATCATGTATGGCTTGCTCACCACAGGGGTCATTATGGTACTCATATATATTGCACTTCGCTGCCTCAGTGAGGACATTGTGAGGGGCGTGCCTTTTCTGGCCGCTGGTGTCCTGCTGTTTTTCCTCCTCAATTTCCAATTTTCTTTGATGTACGGTGCTTTCAAAGCACGTTCTTATGCGGGCGAACTGGAGGCGTTTGTAACGCAGATGCTCGGTGATGAGGGTATGTACGGCGCTGTGGATACCGACTGTGCGCAGGATGTCATAGAGAGCGTCGGTCATCGCTTCCCCATCCTGGGTGTCTATCTCGATGGCATAAACCTTCCGCATGGCAATGTGGCCGAGGTGGCATCCTGCCTCAGAATATCAGCACAGAAATCCCTTACCTATTATATATGGAGAAGATCATTCTGGAGCCTTGGCTTCATAGTGGCGGCTGTGCTTGCTGCTATGCTTTGCGAGAAGAAGCATGGCGGCAGCAAGAGAAGTTATGTGAGCAGTTCGTCGTCCTATTCGAGTCCTGATGACTTCTGAGTAATGAGTTTCCTATAACCTATCGAATATATAAACAATTAACAAGCAATAAGACAATGGCTAATCATCTGATTATCGGACTTGGCGGTACAGGAGGCGGTGTCCTTCGTGAATTCCGCAAGCGTGTGTTCCAGGAGTTCCGTTCTGAAGAGCCTGATAATGGCATACACCTCGAATATCTGTATGTGGATTCCAGTGACGACGACCTCAACTCGCGTGAGGGATGGAATATAATGGGCAAGAGCGTGCACCTGAAGGAGGCACAGAAGGTGTCTATCCACGGGCTGGGCATGAGTATGTTCCAGAACCTGTCAATGTATCCTGGCATCAAGGCATTCCTCTCTGAGGGTGATGTGGATATGATGCAGACCAAGCTTGGACCCCTTGTGACAGCTGGAATAGGTGGTCAGCGCCGTCGTCTTGGACGCACCCTCTTTGCCAACAACCTTGCTGCTGTGGATGGAACAGACTTCCTCACCCGCATCAAGGGTGCTGTAAATCGTGTGACTCAGGGAAGCAATGACCAGATGGTGACCTTCCACATCTGTGCGGGATTGGCTGGCGGAACCGGTTCTGGCTCTATTATTGATGCCATTTCGCAGATTCGTCAAGAGTACAAGCCCGTTGCAGGCGGCACAGAATATAAGATTTATCTCTATCTCTATGTACCCGAAATCAATGTGGTAAATCCCAAGCATGACAGCGGATTCTATCAGGCCAATGGCTATGCCGCACTCTGTGAGCTGAATGCAATGAGTGTGGGCACATATCACCCCTATGATGTGACAGGCAAGCGCGACAACTTTACAGGTGATGTGCGTCGTCTGCTCGATGGCATCAACGCGTTTGATGCCGCTTATCTGTATAGCAATGTCAACCAGGCAGGCAAGGTTCTTGATTTGAAGTCCACTCTGCCTGGTGCAGTTGCCGACTTCCTCTTCCAGAAGACCGTTGGAAGTGAGGGCTCACAGATGGGCCGTCTGGTAGGATGTGAGAATGACGGAGCAGGTCCAGAGTATGACAACAGCGGCGTTCCCACACGTAGCCGCAAGTTCATAGCCTTTGGCATCAAGAGCGTGGAGTACCCTGAGGCAGAAGTGGAGGAGTGTGTGACTTACAGCTATGCCCGTCAGGCAGCCCGCCAGATGCAGTACAACTTCTGGCAGGAGGGTATCGGATATGGCGAGCGTTCCATTGACGAGATAGGCACAGGCTATCGCGATACCATCAAGTCGGTGAAGACACGTGAGCAGTTGCATTTGGCCAACTCTTACTTGATGCTTTCCAAGGCCATCATTGAGAATGAGAGCAGCAAGCGCTGGAAGGATATCGACGAGACATGGGAGAGCCGCACCCAGATGTTTGCCGATGATATCCAGAAGACGGATGACAAGAAGAGCTGGTTTGCAGCCTTCACCAAGATGGTGGACGAGTATTACGACAAGACCTACCGCTCGCATGGAGTGAGGAAGTTCTATGAGATACAGGCTGCCGAGATACGAGGTTATGCAGCGGCCATAAGGCGTCATATCGAGAAATATCTGTTTGACCAGTGGCATGCCGGCACCATGAGTCTGATAGAGGTAGAGAAGTATTCGGCTATTCTCATCGAGGACTGTAAGGACCGCATAGCCGCCTTCAAGCAGCAGGCAGGCGTGCAGGAGGAAGAGGCTTCCAAGCAGACTTTGGCCATCAAGGCTATCAACGACGAGTGGGAGGATATCGGCTGGCTGCGTGATACCATTACAGGCGCCTCAAAGAAGGTGTTTGCCAAGTACAAGACTGCCAAGTGCCGTCTCTGTGCAGCCAACACCCGTGTGGTGGCCTATGCCTATGCTGCCACCCTCATGCAGGAGGTGGTGGTCAACCTCGGACGTATGCTCGAGGGTATGCAGATGTATCATGCTATGCTCACAGAAGTGCTCAAGGAAGTGGGAAACCAGGCCGACAGCAAGTGCAACGAACAGGCTTCGGGCGACAATACCATTGTGGTGAAGAAGTACGACCCTGCCAAGGTGCATTCATTCATTAAGGAAAATCAAGCCAACAAGGAGAAACAGGACAGCAACTGTGCCAACATCAGAAACAGAATGGTGGCTATGTTGGGAGAAGATGGCGATCGCTCTTTTGCCGGGCTTCTTGACAAGACCGATGTCAATACTGCCACCAACGTTATCTTGGAGGAGTGTGTGCTGGCAGCACGCAGTGCCATGGAGAATGCAGCTGCAAGCGATCCCCTCAACAAGATGCTTGGCGTGAATATCCTGGAGAAGTTGCGTAATGAGTACAGCAACGATGAGAAGCTGGAGACACTGGTTCGCGGATGGGTGCAGGAGGCTCAGTGCTACCTGCAGTTCAACTCCGAGGAGCAGAACAAGGCATTTGAGAACGCCGGAGGCGGACTGATGAAGATGATTCAGTTGCGTCTGCCTCGTTTTGATGAGGACAAGACTGATTTCAGAGGCAAACTCGTGAAGATGTTCACGCAGGTGAGTCCGGGTTTCAATCCATCGGAGGATGTTTCAGACTCTGCCAACCCCAACCAGATACAGATTATCGCTGCCACTGCAGGCTTCCCGCTGAGATATATTTCCAATGTGAAGGCGCTGAAGGAGAAGTATGACTACTTGCTCAGTAACCCTACCGAGGGTACACTCAACAAGATGGTGCTCCATACAGAGACATTCAAGAAGCCTCTACCATCACTTTTCGAGATGGATGGAGCTGATATCGAAGAGATGATGAGACCGCTTCTGCTGCTCGGTTATGCCATGGGACTCTTTGTCCAGAAGGAGAATCCCGAGACAGGTGAGCACTTTGATGCCATCAACTTCCCCAATGACTGGGGCGACAACTGGGAGCGTGTGGGCAAAGACTTCTTCGGTTCGCTGAAGTTTATCTCCAATGACTTCAAGCTTGCAATGAAGGTGAAGGAGAAGATAGAGCAGGAACTGGCGCAGGTTCGCACCAATGACCAGAAGGCCGCATTGCGCCGCAAACTCGGTGTAGAGGTGGTCAATGGCCTTATCAAGAACCATCCCTCGGTGGGCGGAAATGATTTCAGCCCCGTCTATAAGCAGTATCGCGCCATTGCGCAGGAGATTATGGATACCACTTTGAAGGAATTATAATATAAACAAGACGCACAAAGATATGGCAAAGAAGAAAGGCGTATGCCACAATTATGACGATTGTGAGCTGGCGGAGATGAGAGCCGTGCGGGAAGTTGACGAGTTCGAATTCCGTTGCACCGAGTGTGGCAAGGAGCTGACACCCGTTGACGGCGACGATGGAGACCCTAATAAAAAGAAAAGACTCAAGATGATAGCCATCGCATCATGCGCTGCGGTGGCAGTAGGAGCTGCTGGTGCAGGCATCTGGTTTGCTTTGTCTGGTGACGAGGAGCCGGTTTTGGAGCCTGCCGTGGAGCACAACACACGGGTTGCAGCCGTGAATGTAGATGCCAATTGGGCAGTGGACAATGCACCCCTGGATAGTCTGAAGGACGGTGATACCATATGGGTGAAGGCCAATGAGAACATTGATAAGGCTGTGCAGGAAGCAGGCGTGCAGCCAGAGGTGGTGCTCGACGACTCTACCTCTGTGGCAGTGGTAACTCCCGAGGTTGTTACCGATGTAGCAAACATCCAGGTGAAGACGGCCGACGGACAGCAGAGTGCCACCTATGTGCTGGCTCTGGTAAAGAAGACAATTGTAGGGGGAACCCAGAATGGGGTGGTGACAGGAGAGCCCCTAGCCGTTACAACCGGCGGGGAGACTGCTTCTGTCGGGTCCAATGGCGCTCTCTACCGCGTTTCTTACGCTACCTTCGACGGCCGGACGCTCAAGTTCAAGGTCGCACATGTCATTCCTGGCACAAGCCGGGTGGCACAGCCTGGTGACGAGGTGACTGGCGTGTGGAAGGATAACGAAGTTAATTCGGTGCGCTGGTATCATGCTGACGGCACTCCCAGCGAGCCTTTGAACCACGACTAAAAGAATCCTGATGCAAATGAACAGGCGCTGTCTGACATTAAGCAGATACATCATCGTCATGGCGGTGTGGGCATTTTACAGCACCGCCGTGCACGCTGGTGGCTTCACCACGATGAGGCTACAGCACATCGATGCTGTACTTGCCAGGCAGAGCCTGAAGCATGAGGTGTGCCGGCGAGTCAATTCCTATGGCGAGGTGGAGCATATCGGACTGAAACTCTTCTCTTCGGAATTGCGCGGGATGAAGCCTTCGCCCACGTATGATTTCCTTGAGAGGCAACTCCTGGAACTGAATATCTATTCGGGCGAGGAGAAGAGCAGGCTTGCCATGCAGTATTCGTTTACCTTCACCATTGGCTCCGAGACAACTGCTTTGAGCATTGACAGCACCTGCCAATACACCGAGGACGAACAGGAATACCATCGTTACAGGGCCACATGGGCCAAGAACGACAAGGAGATACTGCAAGTGGTCTTCCCCAAGAACTGGCAACTGATGAGCGGGTGCGATATGCCCGAACTGGAGGCATCCTTTGAACGTCGGCTCATGAGGCATCATATGGCAGATCTCAGTCCCTTGCCCGTCAAGGGTTCGTGGATTGTGACACCGCAGATGTCCAGTAAGCTTTATCTTGCCGGCGGCAAGGAAAGGCGGACAGACAAGCATTCTCGCTCCTACGTGTGCAGTTCGAGACAAATCACCCATTCTGTAAGAAACCTCATGCTGGCAGATGATATGGAGCACGAAGTGCAGATGGAAGTGCATATGGTACGCTATGGGTTTGCTACAGATACCTTTCGCCTGCCCTTGAAGAAGTTCCTCAACTACTGCCGCAAGGAAGAGGGTTGCTCCCCTTATTTCGGTATCAAGAGCCGCACAGCAGACTCCACTGAGGGACTCTTGCTACTGGCCAATCCCCAGGGAGGCTTTATGCACATGTTGTCGGTCTCTATCGACGACCAGGTGATAGCAGAACGTAGGGGAGTGGTGCAAGGTAAGCTGTACCCCTATATACCTATATATAATGTAAGAAAGGAATACCTTAATTTGACAGAATATGAAAACCCCGATTAACTGTAGATTTGTGCTCGCCTTGGCACTCTGCTTGGCAGCATGCGCAAGTTTGCACGCGCAAGGCAAATACGACAAGGAGAAGGAGACCATCACCAAGGTGAAGCGCTCTCCCGAACAGTATGTGTATGCCGAGGCAACCTGTACAACTCCCGAGGAGGCTTTGGCTGTAGCACAGGAGTTGTTCTACTTGAACGTGAATGAATATGTGGCTGAACAGCGCAAGCTGCGGAAGTCTCCCGATATCGTAGTCAATGATTCCAAGACGCTCAAGAGCGAGATAACCATGCCGCGAGGCTCCAACATGCACCGCTGTTTTCTCTATGTGAGGAAAAAGGATATTATTGGCACCAAGAATACCCTTGTTCTCTCGGCCGATACAAAGGAATCCAGTGACGATACGGAACAGGTGGCTGGCGCTGGTGGTCAGTTGGCCGAAGGAGAGGGACAGACCGAGGAAACTGTGGAAGTACCCCTTGTGCCTGTTTTCCCAGCAGCAGCCATGCAACTTGCCTCCTTGAAGACGGTGCAGGAGATGAATGCTGCTCTCAAGAAGATGAAGCAGGATGGTAGCATCACCGCATTTGACAAGTATAAGAACATCACGGACAAGGCCGCATGGTTCCTTGTGCTTTATGACGCTCAGGGTAATGTGAACGCAGTACTTTCGGATGGAGAGGAGCGTTTCAACGTTGCCACAGGCCAGAAAGACGAACTGGCCAAGTATCCCCAGAATGCTGCCCTGGGTGTGAAATTCAAGGAATAGACATCAGAAACACTATCATATGTTGGACATGACAAGAAAGATAATCATCTGCGCCCTTGTACTTTTGTGCTCGCTCAGCACTCATGCCTTGGACGTGCAACTTAATCCCGACAAGGGAATTGCAAGTGACATTCCCGTGAATGTCATGGAGGCAAACCTCACAGCGTTGCTCTCCGAAATCAATTCGGCTTGTGAAGGCGACCGCCCACTTAATCTTGATGGCATTAAGATGAGCGCGGAAGCCAAGGCTACACTCCAGGATTTGTGGGTTGTGTCGCATTTCCATTGTGATGATGACCAGGTGACCGACCGTCTCTGGAACTTCAAGACAACCTTTATGGCACGCAACATCCCCCTGATTATCGTGCCTGATGCAGCCGACAGCTGGGCAAACGGAACCTTCCAGGAGGCTGTGGTGGAGTTTGACAGGCAAGGAAGCATCACCGACTTCTGCTTCTCATTCTCTTCCCGCGTGGGTGAGTCGCTCGAGAAATGCTCTGGCGGCAACGATATAGAGGATATCCAGCGCAAGGGCATCATAATGAGTTGGTGCGACAAGCTGGCTACAGCCTATAACAGGCACGATATGAACTTCATGCAGACCATCTTCTCAGACAAGGCCCTTATCATTACCGGTAAGGTGGTGATGCAGAGCAACAAGGAGTTTGGTACTGCCAATGCGAAGGTGGAATACACCAAGCAGACAAAGAAGCAGTATCTGACCAACCTGGCCAAGTGCTTTGCCAAGAACAAGTGGATAAATGTGGAGTTCACAGAAGTGGGCATCGGTGGTTGTGGAAGCGTTACCCGCTCGAAGGTCAACAAGAATTTCTACGGCGTACGCTTGCACCAGAAGTGGAAATCGACCAACTATAGCGATGAGGGATATGTGTTCTTGCTGTGGAACTTCACGTCAGAGGACAAACCTCAGATAGAGGTGCGCACCTGGCAGCCCGACATGGTGGGTAACCAGAAGGTGGCCGAGGATGATATCATCTCACTGGGCGATTTTGAGGATGATATTGTGGGTATGTGATGCCAGTAGTGCACATATATAATATATAATGTAAGCTAAGAGTAGAGATGAAGAAGATAACGATGCTATGTGCAGCGATGGTTGTTGTCTCGGCAACAACGCTGGCACAGGAAATCAGTTGCAAGAAGCTTGATGCAGTCACCACCAGTCAGGAACTCACAGACAAGAATATGGCCAGTGTCACATTTGAATCGGGTGAAAGAGGATGGACTATTGAGTTCGTCAATAAGAATATCGAGGGCGATAAGAGGCAGGGTGAGCACACGCTACAGGCCGACGAGGCTGTGGGGGCAAAGACCAACAAGGTTGCTTATACCTTCCTCTTCAATGTCTCTGAGGACAATGAACGTACTTTCGTAATATCCAAAATGGGTAGCCCGATGAGTGCCAAGTGTGTGGCCAAGGCGCTGAAGCCCGGCAGTCAGGTTACTTATCAGTTGGACGAACTGGATGATAAGCTCGCGAGAATAGAAGCGCAGAAGAATGAAACGATGGGCGTCTATCCCAAGGAAGGAATGGCATGCGTGGAGATAACCACTATACTGGGCGAACTGAAGATTAGTACGGGCTGGGAAAGCACAGAGACCAAGTCGGCCAGCGGAGCTCGCGTCATTACTGTTGTGGTGGATATCAACCGTCTCAAAGCTCTTCTCCAGACTGTTCAGGAACTCAAGGCCAAGTCGAAGAGCCTGGAGGATGCGGGCGACTACCTTGCTCTGGGTGATGTGGACAAGGAACTGGAGACCCGAGAGAATGAGTATGTCCAGTTGTCCAATATCGTTGTGGGGGGAGAGGGTGTCAAATCAATTACTCTGTCCCTTAGCGACTTGGGCCAGAAGGAGAAGCGTAGATATGCCATTATAGCTTTGACCGAGACTTTTGAGTCATTGCTCACCCACGCCAGACAGCTTGCTGCCGAGAAGAATCACCATACTGACTATGGTTTCTATGAGTCAATGATCATCACCTACGACAAGGCCATCGGACACAAGGATGCTCCTCACGATTCCCTGGCTGCTTTACAGGCAGAGCGAAATGATATGGCTCTCCTGCGCAAGGAATTCTTCCTCATGGGCAGGGCGCTTGAACTGGCAGATAAAGCCAAGAGCGCTGGCAATGACTCTGTAGAGTATAAGAACCTGAGTGCTCGTTGTAAATTGGCCAAAGAGGTTATGCAGAACCATCCCGAGATAGAAGGAGTGGATGAGATATACCAAAGCTCTTACACCCGTATGAAGGGCCTTCCGCAGTTCCAGAACATAGACACAACGGTGGTGGTGAACAAGCATCAGGTAATCAGTGGCAAGGTGGAGAAGGGCGACTCTTATCTGCTTGACCCAAGAGGCATGAGGGTGTTTGCTGCCGGATGGTCTGGAAAGGTGAAGCCAAAGGAGAGAGGAAGGGTCTTGGGCAAGATAGGTCAGGACAATACTTTCCGTATAGTGCTCGAGAAACCTGTTGACTATATCATCATCGAGGGAGAGAGCCGCTCGCGCAGTATAACGCGTGAAACCAGCGATATGGGCACGCTTGTGCTTGAGAGCCATTAGGCTTTGGAATGAAGTGAGACGTTTTATTCATTAAATACTAATTTATTTATCAACCATTATGAAACAAAATTTATTGAAGTTTGCATTGCTTTTCATCTGCATGCTTGTTGCAGTTCCATCTGTTTATGCTAAGGACAAGAAGGAGAAGAAGGAAAAGAAAGAGTTTGAGTGGACATGGGACAAGACGCTCAGTGGCAATGAGAGTATGGATAGCTATCTGCAGGCTGTCGATAGCATCTGGTACAAGATGCAGGATCTGAAGTCTATGGTGGAAACCTACACTTACAAGGAAGATACCATCTGCGTGGACGGCAAGTACTATCTGGCTGCACACATGGAGGATGCCGAGGGTCAGTATGTTACGCGTGGTACTGTGAACTGGCAGTTCTTTAATACTATCATGCTCAGTGCCGACATCGTGCTTGACGCTACTAACGTGGGACTTCAGACTGCCACTGCATCATTGGCTCTGCCCTCTTTGGGACTGAAGAGTCTCTCTTATGCCAAGTATCTGAAGGCAGGTCCAAAGGTGTTAGGTATGGCCACCACAGGCGTGAAGGATGTGTGGAAGAAAACTAAGGCTCAGTCTAAGCGCTGGTCTGGCATGAAGAAGGAAAGTGTGGATTTGGAGTCTGTAGGCTGGACTCTGAGTGACCAGCAGAAGGATGTCATCAACAAGTGTATCTATATCATTGAGATTAAGGACGTAGATGAGGAGTACACCACCATCAAGGAAATCTTCTCGAACAAGACTGAGGACCAGATCAAGGCAGAGCAGGAAAAGTATCTCAAGGACCTGGCTTCTGCTACTGTGCTTCCTGAGGACGAGAAGAAGAGCCTCGACAAACTCGACGAAGATGAGCTCGACAAGTACGCTCTCTGATTTCGTTGCCCCTTGCCTGCTGGCAGCATAATCTGGCCATGACTTCCAGCGGCCCGCAGGAGGGGCTTTTTACAGGCCGGCAGCCTTGCTGTTGCACTTGCGTCTTTATCTTTCGGAAATGATTCTGATGGGCGTGAGAGCGGCAGGTGGGGCTGCCGGTCTGGCTTTGTGAGGGTGCTGTTGTACTCATCGATGTCTGTATCTTGGTGCTTTCGTTCAACTATTTGTATCTAAAGTGGTTCGATATGTATGAGTGGGGGAGCGGTGTGAGGAAAATGTGGTACCTTTGTGAAAGGAGAGCAGGACGGAAGTGGATATCTGGATGTGGATTCCTGAGCCGGGCAAAGCTCTCTGTTGATTGTTTAACCTCATAAAACTGCAATGTCATGAAAACAAATGTGAGAGAAGTTTATCGGTGCTCCATCTGCGGAGGTGTGGTGGAGGTACTGCATCAGGGCAATGTGATGCAATGCTGCGGACAGCCTATGACGCTGCTCCGGGAGAATGATACTGATGGTGCCCGAGAGAAGCATGTGCCTGTGGTGGAGCCTGTGGATGGCGGCTACCGGGTGACGGTGGGAAGCGTCGAGCATCCTATGCTGGCCGAACATTATATAGAGTGGATCGAGCTGGTGATTGATTCGCATGTCTATCGCAAGGAACTCAAGCCGGGCGAGAAGCCTGTGGCTCTGTTCCTCACAGACGCCAGACAGGTGTTTGCGCGGGCTTATTGCAACCTGCACGGACTCTGGAGAAACTGAATTTGAAATCTTCTTTTGTGCCGCCTGACCCAGTGCATCCTTGTCCTGCAAGTACGCTGTGGTCAGGCGGCTTTTCTGTTTGCAGAGGGGCGCGGGCAGATTAAATTCATGCGGTAGGTGTGTGAGGGTGGCGGCTCCTGCGCGTTCCTTTATATTATATATAGGTGTTTCGGGAATCCTTGGTTCGCCGTATTACATCTATTTGCGTATATGAGCCGACTCATCAGATTCGTCAACCACAGCTTCAAGCACTTCTTCACTCATGGTGTAGAAGACTTTTGTGATGGCAGCAACCAGTTCAAGGATGATTCTCTATGTCCTTTCGGCTGATGGTAACTTCGATGCTGCGTACAAGGGAAGCCGATTGGCGAACAAGGAGATGAAGGCTTCTCTGGCACTTCCTGTATGTCTTCAAACCAGGAAAGGTGTTGTGCGTGACCGTCCAACCCAAGGCTGGACGGTGGCAGAAGCAAGCTTACTTTGCAAAGCCAGTATATATTCTCCGACCGTCCAGCCTTGGGTTGGACGGTGGATGTATGCAATGCACCTGTCCTGAAGACCAAATGAATCCTGCACATGAGACGTCTTCTTTTCGCTCACAAACACAGTTGCCTCGCATTGCCAATACCGAGCATCCCCTTTTCCTTTCTCGAATCTTGAATTATATATAGTGTTTTGATTTCTTCTTCGTTTGTCTTGTTGGCAGCTTGATATGGGGCAGACGGAAACGTGGGAGAGAATGCTTTTTGTCGAAGAAGAAGTTTCTCCCTGTTTTCCATTCCGTTGACCCAAATCGGGGAGTGGGAAGCCTCTCCTTGGAAGCCTCGGCGTGTTCTGTCCGGGAGACGGCAGAAAGAGGCAAATGGAAAAGTTTTTGTGTTAAAATAGGGACGGTATGGGAAAGTTTTCAATATTTTGTCGTAACTTTACCAACTATGAATTATGTTTGGGAATATAGTGCACCGTCAGAAGAACAAGGGGCTAAGGCCTCGGAGTTAGCCAAGTCTTTGGGTATCAGCCCGGTGCTTGGCAGACTCCTGCTTGAGCGTGGTATCACCACAGCAGAGGAAGCCCGTGCCTTCTTTCGCCCGCAACTCTCCGAATTGCTTGACCCTTTCCTGTTCAAGGATATGGACAAGGCAGTGGCCAGGCTCAATGCTGCTCTTGGCCGTAAGGAGCGCATCCTGGTGTATGGAGACTACGATGTGGACGGGTGCACAGCCGTTGCACTGGTGTATAGATTCCTGCAACAGTACTATTCCAACATCGACTACTATATCCCCGACCGCAATGAGGAGGGTTACGGAGTGTCGCGCAAGGGTGTGGATTATGCCGCTGAGACGGGTGTGGGACTGGTGATTGTGCTCGACTGCGGCATTAAGGCTGTGGAGGAGATAGCCTATGCACGTGAGCGCGGAATAGACTTCATCATCTGTGACCATCACGTGCCCGACGAGGTGCTGCCTCCTGCGGTGGCCATCCTGAATGCCAAACGCGAGGATGACACCTATCCCTACAAGCACCTGAGCGGCTGTGGAGTGGGCTTCAAATTCATGCAGGCCTTTGCGCAGAACAACGGTATAGAGTTCTCGCAGCTGGTTCCTCTGCTGGACCTGTGCGCCATCAGCATTGCCTCCGACATTGTGCCCATCATGGGCGAGAACCGCATCCTGGCCTGTCATGGCTTGCGCCAGTTGAATTCAGCGCCCAGTACGGGCGTGAAGGCGCTGATGGAGGTGTGCGGGCTGGCCGACAGGGAGATTTCACTGAGCAATATCATCTTCAAGATAGGCCCGCGCATCAATGCCAGCGGACGTATGCAGAACGGCAAGGAAGCCGTGACGCTGCTGGTGGAGAAGAACTACAAGGCAGCCAGGCAGATGGCTGAGCGCATCAACGCATACAACGAGCAGCGCAAGGACTTGGATAAGGCCATGACGGAGCAGGCCAACCATATCGTGGAGACACTGGACCTGCAGCACAAGCACAAGTCCATCGTGCTCTACAGCGAAGAGTGGCACCGCGGCATCATCGGCATCGTGGCATCACGGCTGACAGAGATTTACCACCGCCCGTCGGTAGTGCTCACGCGCACCGATGATGTGGCTACAGGGTCGGCACGCTCAGTGCCCGGATTCGATGTATATGGTGCTGTGGCGTATTGCAGAGACCTTCTGGAGAACTTCGGAGGCCATACCTATGCTGCCGGACTGAGCATGAAGGTGGAGAATGTGCCTGAGTTCCGCCGCCGCTTTGAGGCTTATGTGGAGTCGCACATACTGCCTGAACAGACGTGCGCAACGATTAACGTGGATGCTGTGATAAACTTCCGCGACATCAACCGCAAGTTCTTTGCCGACCTGAAGCGCTTTGCACCTTATGGTCCAGAGAATCCCAAGCCCGTGTTCTGCACCAAGCGCGTGTATGACTACGGCACCAGCAAGGTGGTGGGACGAGACCAGGAGCACATCAAGCTGGAGCTGGTGGACAGCAAGAGCAACAATGTGATGAACGGAATAGCCTTCGGACAGAGTTCGCAGGCCCGCTATATCAAGACGAAGCAAGCCTTTGACATCGTATATACAATAGAGGAGAACATCCACAAGCGTGGCGATGTGCAGCTGCAGATAGAGGATATCCGTCCCGTGGAACACGAATAGGCCTGCCCGCAGAGCTGGTTTCCATTAGTCTGCAAACGGGTTGCTCCACAGTGTGTAGGGTGAAGGCCCTTTCGGTGAAGGCGGCTCCTGTTCCCCCTAGAATCCGCCTCTATTCCTCAAATGTGCAGTTTGAAAACAAAGAGAAGGGCAGAAGAAGGACGTGAGGGAAGGATCCTTCCGCAGGAAGAGAAAAGCCAAGAAGCCTGTCGCTCACCGCTCCCAACTCATAGTTTATAATTCGAAATTCATAATCAAGTCAGGTTGGATGTCGTGTCAAGACCGCTATACCGAAATTCTCAACAAGTACTGGGGCTACACCGAGTTCCGTGGCATCCAGCGTGAGATTATTGAAAGTATAGGTTCCGGGCGCGATACCCTTGGGCTCATGCCCACTGGCGGCGGCAAGAGTATCACCTTCCAGGTGCCGGCACTGGCGATGAAAGGCGTGTGCATAGTGGTTACGCCGCTGGTGGCACTGATGAAGGACCAGGTGGCCAACCTGCGCAAGAGGCACATACGTGCTGCTGCTCTGCATGCCGGACTCTCCCATGAGGAACTGCTCACCGTGCTGGACAACTGTGTGTTCGGCTTTTACCGCTTCCTCTATGTGTCTCCCGAGCGCCTCTCCTCCGAACTCTTTGCGGCCAAACTGAAGCATATGGAGGTCAGTTTCATCACGGTGGATGAGGCTCATTGCATCAGTCAGTGGGGACATGATTTCCGCCCCTCCTATCTGCAGATAGCCGAGCTCAGGAAGTTGGTGCCTGCTGCGCCTGTGCTCGCACTTACCGCCACAGCCACTCCCGAGGTGGCAAAGGATATCCAGCGCATACTCTGCTTCCGCCAGGAGAACGAGTTCCGCATGAGTTTCCACAGAGACAACCTGGCCTATCAGGTGCTTCATGCCGACTACAGCATCGAGAGTCTGCGCCGTGTGTTGCAGGCTGAGGAGGGCTCGTGCATCATCTACCGCCGCAGCCGACAGCAATGCGAGGATCTGGCCGGGAAACTGAATGCATGGGGCTTTACCGCCACCTTCTTCCATGCAGGCCTTTCGCATCCCGAGAAGGACAAGCGTCAGAAGCAATGGGTGAGCGATGAAGTGCGCATCATGGTGGCTACCAGTGCCTTCGGAATGGGTATCGACAAGGCCGATGTGCGGCTGGTGGTGCATCTGGACATCCCCGACAGCATCGAAGAATACTTCCAGGAGGCCGGTCGTGCCGGTCGTGATGGCAAGCCTGCACGCAGTATCATCATCCTGGACGGCCGCGAGCTGGAGTACTCCAAGCGTCGTCCGGCACAGCGCTATCCTGCCGAGAACTATATCCGTGATGCCTATGAGGACGTGTGTTGCTACTTTCAGGTGGCAGTGGGAGACGGCTATCACATGACGCGGGAGTTCAATGTGGGCCAGTTCTGCCGCTTCTTCCATTACCATCCCTTCATGCTCCACAGCGCCCTCAGCATATTGGACAATGCCGGCTACATCGCTTACCGCGATGCCGAAGACGGTCAGAGCCGTGTGCGCATCAATGCCACCCGCAATGCTCTGTTCAATGCCCTTGATGCCCGCAGCGAACCGATATTCGTATCTCTGTTCCGTAACTATGGCGGCATATTCGTTGACTATGTGTTTATCGACGAGGACCTTGTGGCATCAGAGAGCGGACTGAGTGCCGATGATGTCTATCACTGCCTGGCCGAATACTCCAAGCGTGGTGCCATCAGCTACATTCCCCGCAAGCACGTGCCGCACATCACCTTCCTCACAAGGCGGCTGGAGCGCGAGGACATCACCTTTCCTGCCTCCTGCTATGCCGACCGCAAACGGGCTTTCGAGCATCGTCTGCATGCCATGCAGGAGTATGTGAGCGTCAACGACCAGTGCCGCAGCACCATGCTCCTGAGCTATTTCGGCGAGAAGAGTGCAGCTCCCTGCGGCAAGTGTGATGTATGTCTGGAGGAGAGCCAGCGCCATCTCACCGATGAGGATTTCCATCGCATCCATCAGCTGATTGTATCCCGCCTGAAGGACGGCCCCATTCCCGCCGACCAGCTCTACTTCCCCCGCGAGCCGGAAATCCAAGTGGAACAGGTGATGGACTACATGCGGGCCCGCGAAGAACTTCTCATGGACGGCACCCAGGTCCTGCTGGGTAAGGAGTGGAAATAGTCTGCTTGGATACAGACAACCTCCTCGTTACTTAATTTTATCTTTGTCAAATCCCAATCGAAGTGCGCTTGCGTGAGGCTGCATGTAGTCTGCTGGATATCTGCCACCACCAAAACTCACGACGTGGGATAGGATTTCCTGCATCATTCTCCACGGCAACCGGCCCGCTGGGACGTTTCATGGCGGGATATTTGCCCAGGTGCGGGAAAAGGGCTATCTTTGTGGAAAACACATCTTGATTAATAGGAAGAACCGAGAATCATGGATTTGAAAGTGGAACCAAAGGAGGTGCTTGATGCTTACAGCACACCCATCGTGCAGCAGACAGCCTTCTGGTCGAGGGTGAAAGAGCGCTTGGGCATGCACTCTTGCGCGTTTGAATATTCGGTGCGCAACAGTGACCTGTATGACGGTGTGGCTCCCAATGCCGATGAGTCGCATCCCATGTATGGACTTTATAAGTTCAAGCGTGGTTTTGGAGGAGCCATCTTCCATCAGCTTGGCTGTTGGGATTATCCCATCGACGAGGAGAAATACCAGTGTCTGGTGGCCAGCGAGATGAGCATGCAGGGGTATTATTCCTCCTGAATGCCGCTTCGGGTGGCATGTGCCTGTCATGGGTGAGAGGCAGTAAACGTATGTTGTAACTAAATGAGAAGCTTATGTCGGGAATATTAGAGATTTCGGTGCGCCTCCTTGTGGCTTTGCTGTTGGGAGGTGTGATAGGTATCGAGCGTGAGTTCCGCGCAAAGGATGCCGGTTTCCGCACGCACTTCCTGGTGTGTGTGGGCAGTGCCTTGTTTTGTGTGGTTTCCCAGTATGGCTTTGGTGATGCGGTGAAGGATGCCTCCCGCGTGGCTGCTCAGGTGGTGTCGGGCATTGGCTTCCTGGGAGCAGGTACGATTATCTTCCAGAAGAACATGATACGCGGACTCACCACAGCTGCCGGTCTGTGGGTGACAGCGGCTATCGGATTGGCTTGTGGTACGGGCATGTTGCTGGTGGCAGGCATTTCCACCCTGCTCGTACTGTTTGGTCTGGAGGTGCTCAATGAGTATGTGCCGCAGATAGGCACCACTTCCATTGCCCTCACATTCACCTCGCCCAGGAAGGAGAGCGTGAAGCGGGTGGTAGAAAAGCTGAAGGAGGACTGCATCGAACTGTACTCCTATGAGTTGCGCGACCGCCACACCTCCACGGGCATAGTGTATGAGGTGAGGATAGATATGAAGGTGCGAAGAGGCAACCACAACGAACGTCTCATCGACTATATGGATGAGTTTGATGATGTCACCATCTCAAGCATCGAATAGAAACCAGCCCGCCGGATTCTGACAGACCAATGCGAGCGTTGGTATAAAAGCAAGAAGGGATTGCCCACAGTTGGACAATCCCTTCCTTATATATAGCTTTCTGAAGCGAATCTTCTGTATCTCCAGTCAGTCCGAATGTCTTTCGAGTTCTGTAAGAACATCCTCCGTCTTTAGCCCAAACAACTTTCGTCTTTGGCTCAAACAGCTTTCGTCTTCCTCCCGATCAGTTTCTTGGCTCTGTTCCGATGGCATAGGGGAGCGGAATGTCTGCTTGTGGAAAGCCGGTTCTCCGGACTTCCCGGCACGATTCGCTTTGTTGCCTGTGACCAATCAGATGCCCAGCTTGGCACGGATGTCGGCAGGGATAGCGTTCTTGTTGATGACGATATTCATGGTCTTGTAGGCTGCGTAAGGCTTGCTCACGTACCAGAAGCCCTTGTAAGGACCGTACTCACCCCATGAGTTCTTCATCATGAAGTACTCCTTACCGTTCTGGTCCTTGGCGATGCCGTAGATCTGCATGCCGTGGTCGTCGGTTGTCTCCCAGTTGTCATAAGCCAGCTGGCGCATCTCCTGAGTGATGACCTTCTCGCCGGCGCCGTCAGCACCTGAGATTTTGGCACCCTCCTTCTCACCGGTCCAGCGGCTCTGGTCGCTGCCTACGCCTGCTGCCTGCTTGGTGTCGGGCACTGTGGCTACACACTTGTTCTTGCCTGCGCGGCGGCTGAAGCCCTCTTCGCTCACGTCGGCACCCCATGCGAAGGTCCAACCATTCTTCACGCTCTCGTCCATCACGCGCACCAGCTCGTCAAGGGGAAGGTTGTAGCTGTTGGCCCAACGCCAGTTGTCCTGAATCTCCAGGGCAAATGTGGTGTAGAAGGGATGGTGGGTGTAGCTGGTGAGAGACACGTAGTCATTGGGGTCGAGGGTCAGATAATCCTTCACGAAAGACTGAGGAGTGTATTTCACACCCTTGTACTCAAACTCGGTGGGGCACTCTCCCATGTAGTTGGCAATCATGTGCTTCACGTCCTTCTTCCAGGCGGGATTGATCTTCTTGGCGTCTGTGGTGGCAATAGCTTTGAGGTAAGCCTCCATGGGAGGGAAGAAGCTGCCGAAGGAGTAGAGTGAATCGCCGTAGGCTGTGATGGGGTAGGGCATGATACCCTCGGGGATGAGGCCGTAGTGCTCCATGCAGTAGATGGCATCCTCGAAGCTGCCGCCCTGTGAGAAGCTGGCATCACCGTGGGTGCGCACATGCTTGTCGGCGCGGTCCATGTAAGTCTTGCTTACGAGGAATGACTCGCACAGGTCGATGTCCTTCATCTCGGGATGTTTCTTCAGAATCTCGCTCTCGAGGAAAGCCAGAGAGGAGTAGGCCCAGCAGGTACCCGAACTGTTCTGGTTCTTGATGCTGGTCACGGGGTTGGCAATAACGGTGGTGAAGATGAGGCTGTCCTTGTTGGGAGTCTCTTTCTTGGCCTTTGCCATAGCGGGAGAAGCCATGATGGCTGCCGCTGCCAGGATGATGAGTTTTCTCATTGTCAATGTTGTTGGATGTATTTAATAGATTATGCTTTCTCGTCTCTGTGCTCTGCCACATACTGCTCCACATCGTCGATGTGGTAGGGGATGCGCTCCTTGCCCAGGAATCGGCAGCCGTCGGCTGTGATGAGGATATCGTCCTCGATGCGGATGCCTCCGAAGTCCTTGTAGGTCTCCAGCATGTCGAAGTTGAGGAACTCGGCACAGTGTCCGCTTGCCTTCCAGTCATCGATGAGTGCGGGAATGAAGTAGATGCCCGGTTCGTCGGTCATCACCCAGCCCTCCTGCAGGCGTCGTCCGCAGCGCAGACAATTGGTGCCGAACTGTTCCAGATTGGGCCGTACCTCATCGTCAAAGCCTACGTAGGTCTGTCCCAAGCCTTCCATGTCGTGCACATCCATGCCCATCATGTGGCCCAAGCCGTGTGGCATGAACATCGCATGCGCTCCGGCCCTCACAGCTTCGTCGGTGTCGCCCTTCATCAGGCCCAGTTCCTTCAGGCGGTCGGTCATCATGCGGCACACTTCCATGTGCACATCCCACCACTTCACACCGGGTGCTGCCACCTGCAGGACGTAGTCGTGACAGGCTTCCACTATGCTGTATATCTCGCGTTGGCGCTGTGTGAAGCGTCCGCTGATGGGTGTGGTGCGTGTGTTGTCGCTGCAGTAGTTCTCATTGGTCTCGGCTCCTGCATCGCAGAGCATCAGTCTGCCAGCCTCCAGCGCTGCTGGGGTAGCCGTGCATGATTTCGCCATGCATGGTGACGATGGAGGGGAACGATACCATGCAGCCGCGTCCGCTGGCTATGCCGCCTATCACGCCCGATATGTACTGCTCGGTCACTCCGGGACGGCACAGCCGCATGGCTGTCGTGTGCATGTCGTAGCCTATGGCACATGCCCTCTCTATCTCCTCTATCTCGCCCCGGCTCTTCACCGCACGCAGGTCGATGACAGCCATGATGAGGTCGAGTGATGCCTGTGCACGCTGTTCGCGGGGATGGATGCCGGTGAGGTCCATCAACTGAATCATCAAGTCGTGGCGGTAGGGGGGCAGGAAGTGGATGCGCTGGCCCTTCTGTCGGGCCTTGTCCACCATGTTCTGCAATTCCTTCATGGGTGCACTGTGAGCCACTCCGCTCTGGCTGGCCATGTCGGCCACGCTATCTACCTGGCCAAACCATACGATGTCGTCGATGCTGATGTCGTCGCCCACGAGTGTCTCGCAGTCGGCATCTATGTCTATCACACCCACCAGCCCCTCGCGGTGCTGTCCGTAGAAATACAGGAATGAGCTGTCCTGACGGAAACGGTAACTGTTGGAGGGATAGTTGGATGGCGAGTCGTTGTTGCCGAAGAGCAGCACCAGTCCGCTGCCCAGACGCTTTTTCAGCGCCTGACGCCTCTCTATGTAGGTTTCTTTGTTGAATAGCATGATGTGAAATGCAATGGTTTTATATCGGATTGCAAAATTACTGAATTTTATTTGAATAAGCCCTGCGGTGGCGGTGAAACTTGTCACCAGCCCGTGGCAGACCATCCTGCGGCCTGGTACCAGGAGCATTTTCTGAAGTCGTGGTTCCAGCTGTAGGCTTCGTACTTCTCCTGTGGAACGAACATCGAAAGGCAGCAGTAGTGGTCGGGGTCGGTCAGGTTGTGGTGCTCGTAACCGCTATACATGCTGGTCCAATAGGCGGTTGCGCCGTACCACACGACGGTGCTCTGCAGCACGCTTTCCCATGCCTGCAGGGTGCTGTCGGGCAGGGCAGAGTGCATCATGCTGCGTATGTCCTGTGCTTCGGGTCGGTGCAGTTTGTTGTCAAAGGTGGTGTAGCGCTGCACTTCGCTGGTGGACACTTCGCCTCTGCCTGCCCACAGGCTCTCCACCAGCGGTGCCGTAGCCCGTGCCAGACTGTCCGTCATGCTGCATTTTACCACCGAGAGTGCCACTCCGTCGCCGTGCTGGTAGTGCTCGAAGTACTTGCTGGCGATGCCGATGGCATCTCCTCTCATCATGGCAGGCATGATGAGGTCGTAGGGTGCTCCCTCGCCAGGAATCTCCGAGGGTGAACCGATTATGTAGTCGGTCACATATCTCAGCTCATGCGCCACCTCGATGCTCTGCATCATGCAGGCATCGAAGAGGATGAAGTCCATGTGCGGCAATTGCTCCAGCACTCTGCGCAGGGTGGGAATCTCCATCTCGGTGCCTCGGTTGGAGTATGGGCTGTTGCTGTTGTTGTCTATCCCAAAGGTCTTGCGGCGCGGAATCCATCCGCTGGCATGCGACCACAGTACCAGTCCGTAGCGCTTGGCGGGAAATTCCTTGACTATCTTGCCCAGCGTGCGCAGCATGGCCAGCGAGTCGGCGCTGTCCTGGTCGTTCCTGTATCTGTGCCACAGCCTCACCCCCTCTTTGGCACTCATCCATGTGATAGTGGGTAGTGTGTTGCGGTCCATATACAGCACCAGGTTGCAGCCCTCGGGTATGCTCCTCGCTACGCTTGCCATCTCTGTCGAGTCGCTGGTAGCAAAGGAAGCCAGACTGTTCTCGGCTGCTGCATATACGATGACGGTGCGCTCGGCCTCTTGTGCCGGCTTGGGTAGATCCTCCTTGCGGTCGTGGCACGACTGGCAGAGTAGTGCGCATATATATATAATGAGTAATGCAATCCTTTTCATGCCTGCAAAGATAAGGAGAAATTCCAATTTGCAAGGACAAATTGACGGTTTTGAGGGGTGGAAGGTGCCGTTTTGAGGGAAAAATCGCAGAGCGCTGCATGTGCCATCGCAGCGCGTTGCATCGGCCATCGCAATGCGCTGCATCAGCCATCGCAGCGCGCTGCGTTTCGGGAGGCAGGTGGCGGCCCTTTCCTTCTTGCCCCTTTCCTCTGGCCGGCAAACCGTTTTCCTTGGGCAAGTCTCTTTCGCTTTGCTGCAATAAAAAAGCCCCTTTTCGCGTTATTAAAGTACGATGCAGTGGATAGACAGAATGCGGCAGGTGAAGATCCTGCTCGTGGTGATGGCCGTGGTGATGAGCGTTGGGTCGCTCGTCATATCCCATTTCCTGGTGCGTGACCTCAAGCGTGAGGAGCAGCGCAAGATGGAGATATGGGCCGAGGCTATGCGCTCGCTCAATAGTGCGGACGAATATACCGACCTCACTCTGGTGCTTACCGTGCTCAACAGCAACAGCACCATCCCCGTGGTGGTGCTCGATCGCGAGGGTGAGGTGCAGGACTATCGCAACATCCCCTTGCGCGAGGGAAGCGCCGAGGAGCAGATGCGCGCGGTGAAGCGAAAGGCACAGTCCATGATGGATGCCGGGCGTGTCATACGGGTGTATCTGTCTTCCACCGATTATATGGAGATATGCTACGCTGACAGCCTCCTGCTGCGCCGCTTGGCTTGGTGGCCCTATGTGCAGCTCGGACTGGTGTTCGTCTTTGTAGTGGTAGCCATCTTCGCCCTGCTGAGCAGCAAGAGGGCCGAGCAGAATAAGGTGTGGGTGGGCCTGAGCAAGGAGACGGCCCATCAGTTGGGCACTCCCATCAGCAGTCTGATGGCCTGGCAGGAGATGCTGCGCGAGACTTATCCCGACGATGAGCTGCTGCCTGAGATGGGCAAGGACGTGGAGCGGTTGCAGCGTATAGCCGAGCGCTTCAGCAAGATAGGCTCGCTGCCCGAATTGCGTCCAGAGAGTCTCAACGAGGTGCTCTCTGCCGTGACGCAATATATAAGCCGTCGTGCCAGCAACCGTGTGCGCCTCACATGCACCGTACCCCAGCAGCCTCTCATAGTGCCCATGTGCTCCTCGCTCTTCGAATGGGTGGTGGAGAACCTCTGCAAGAATGCCATCGATGCCATGGACGGGCAGGGCAGCATCACCCTCACAGCCAGCACCGAGGGGTCGCTGGCCGTGGTGGAAGTGGCCGACACGGGCAAGGGTATTCCCAAGAACAAGTTTCGTACAGTATTCACACCCGGCTTCACCACCAAGAAGCGCGGCTGGGGACTGGGACTCTCGCTCGCCAAGCGTATCGTGGAGGAGTATCACCACGGCCGCATCTACGTGAAAAACTCCGAGGTGGGGCGCGGAACAACCTTCCGTATAGAGCTCAAAATGCACTAAGTCAGCAAAATTTAAGACCTTTTGTTGGCCTGTTCGACGAAAAATTAGTAATTTTGCAGCCCGATGGATAGACTGGACAGATACAAGGTGGACCTCAAAGAGGTGGCCAATGCCACGCTGGAGCGTGACTGGCATCTGGGTGATGACTTCTTTGGGGAAGTGCAGAGCTCTGATATCCAAGCGGGTACAGTAGATGTACATCTGAGCGTCAAGCCTGTGGGCGGGGCGCTGAAAATGCTGTTCAGCATCAGCGGAGAGGTGCAGGTGGCATGTGACCGCTGCCTTGAGCCAATGACTCTGCCCGTGTCGGTGGAAAGGGAACTGACCGCCAGATGGGGCGAGGAATATGACGACGACGGCGAGACTCTTACCATCCCCGAGGGCACAGGAGAGGTGAACGTGGCGTGGAACATCTACGAGTTCATCTCGCTGGAGGTGCCCATGAGGCATGTACATCCCGAAGGGGAATGCCACGGCGAGGTGGAGGAACTGCTGGAGCAGTATGGCGCCGAGGAGCCTGGTGAGGAGCAGGAAGCACCCATCGACGAGCGCTGGAGCGAATTGAAGAAAATATTAGATAACAATAAATAAACAAAGAAATGGCACATCCAAAGAGAAGACAGTCCAAGACAAGGACCCTTAAAAGAAGAACCCACGACAAAGCAGTTGCGCCTGCACTGGCAGTATGCCCCAACTGCGGAGAGTTTCATATCTATCACACTGTATGCCCTGCCTGCGGATACTATCGTGGCAAGGTTGCTATCGAGAAAGAGGCATAACCCTCCCGTGAAAGAATTTGAGCCGCACCAGCCTCTACCTGTCATGCAGGAGGGGCTAATGCGGCTTTAACTTTATGGTAGCACGCGCGCCTGCAAGCATGCGGGCATGTGTGTGGAAAGAAAAATAGATACAACTGATAATGGAAAGATTGAATGCCGTAATAACAGGCGTTGGCGGATACGTGCCTGACTACATTCTGGACAACGAGGAGATGTCACGCATCGTGGATACCTCCGATGAGTGGATAATGGAGCGCATCGGTGTGAAGACACGCCACATCCTGAAGCCCGAACAGGGTTCCGGCACATCCTACATGATGACACGCGCCGTGCAGCAGCTGCTGCGCAAGACGGCCGTTGACCCCGATACAGTGGAGATGGTGCTCTGCGCCACCACCACTCCCGACTATCATTTCCCCTCCACCGCTTCGCTTGTGATAGGCAACTGCGGATTGAAGAACGCATTCGGCTTCGACATGGAGGCTGCATGCGCCGGTTTCCTCTATGCCATGGAGGCTGCTGCCAGCTATCTGCGCTCGGGACGCTACAAGCGCATCATCGTGTGCGGAGGCGACCACATGTCCAGCATGACCAACTATCAGGACCGCAACACATGCCCCATCTTCGGTGACGGAGCTGCCTGCGTGATGATGGAAGCCACCACCGAGGAGGTGGGACTCATCGATGGCTACTACCGCGTAGATGGCAAGGGCTACCAGCACCTGCATATGGCGGCAGGCGGTTCGGCCTGCATGCCCAGCCATGAGACTGTGGATGCACGCGAGCACTTCGTGTATCAGGAGGGACGCTCAGTCTATAAGCACGCTGTGCTCGACATGAGTTCGGCCGTGAAGACAATAGCCGACCGCAACGGACTCAATGCCGACAATGTGGATTGGGTGGTGCCTCATCAGGCCAACATCAACATTGAGAAGTCGGTGGCAGGCCGCATCGGCATCAGTGAAGACCACGTGATGATCAATATCGACCACATGGCCAATACCTCAGGCGGCACACTCCCCCTGTGCCTGTGGGAGTATGAGCCCAGGCTCAAGAAGGGCGACAAGCTCATCTTCACAGCCTTCGGTGCCGGCTTCACATGGGGTGCCAGCTATATGATATGGGGCTACGACGGTGCCGCCGAGGCTGCCAAGGAGCCTGCTCAGTTCTACAAGGAGGGTCTCATGACCCGCGAGGAGTGGAACGCGCTGCGCCATCACGACGACAATGTATAATATATAAGGTATAGACACATGTTCAAGTCTGGATTCGTGAATATCGTTGGCAACCCCAACGTGGGCAAGAGCACGCTGATGAACCTGCTGGTGGGGGAGCGCATCTCCATCGCCACCTTCAAGGCACAAACCACGCGCCATCGCATATTGGGCATTCTCAACGAGCCCGACATGCAGATTTGCTTCTCCGATACACCGGGTGTACTCAAGCCCAACTACAAGCTTCAGGAGCAGATGCTGCAGTTCAGCGAGAGCGCCCTACAGGATGCCGATGTGCTCCTGTACGTCACCGATATGGTGGAGACACCAGACAAGAACGCCGACTTCATCGAGAAGGTGGGCCACATGAAGGTGCCTGTGCTGGTATTGGTCAACAAGATAGACCTCTCAGACCAGAAGGCTCTGGCAGCCAAGGTGGAGGAGTGGCACGCTGTGCTTCCGCAGGCAGAGATTATCCCCATCAGCGCTCTGCACCGCTTCAATGTGGATGTGGTGCTGCGCCGCATCAAGGAACTTCTGCCCGAGAACCCCGCCTATTTCGACCAGGACCAGCTTACCGACAAGCCCGCACGCTTCTTCGTCACCGAAATCATACGCGAGAAGATTCTCCTCTATTATGACAAGGAGATACCTTACAGCGTGGAGGTGGTGGTGGAGAAGTTCCGCGAGGATGACAAGAAGATACACATCAACGCCGTCATCTACGTGGAGCGCGAGAGCCAGAAGGGCATCATCATCGGTCACCAGGGTGTGGCACTCAAGCGGGTGAGCACCGAAGCGAGGAAGAGCCTGGAGAAGTTCTTCGGAAAGACCATCTATCTAGAGGTCTTTGTCAAGGTCGATAAAGACTGGCGCAGTAGCGACCGCGCCATGAAGGCCTTTGGTTATAATTTGGATTAACACGATATAGAATGTCAAACATAGTAGCTATTGTGGGTCGCCCCAACGTGGGTAAATCGACCCTGTTCAACCGCCTGACGCAAACCCGTCACGCCATTGTGAGCGACGAGGCTGGCACGACACGTGACCGCCAGTACGGCAAGTGCGAGTGGGCAGGAAAGGAGTTCTCGGTCATCGATACCGGCGGATGGGTGGTAAACTCAGACGATATCTTTGAGGAGGAGATACGCAAGCAGGTGGCACTGGCCACCGATGAGGCCGACGTGATTCTCTTCTTGGTGGATGCCCACAATGGTGTGACCGACCTTGATGAGGCTGTTGCCAACATACTCCGACGCACAAAGAAACCGGTGGTGCTGGCATGTAACAAGACCGACAACAACGAGCAGTACCTGGCAGCGGAGTTCTATTCGCTGGGCCTGGGAGACCCTATCTGCATATCTGCAGCCACGGGAGGCGGCACGGGCGACCTGCTTGACCTGGTCATGGGACTCTTCCCCAAGGAGGCCACTGAGCTGCCTGACGAGAACATCCCACGCTTTGCCGTGGTGGGACGTCCCAATGCGGGCAAGTCGAGTCTCGTCAATGCCTTTATCGGAGAAGAGCGCAACATCGTGACCGACATAGCGGGCACCACGCGCGACAGCATCTATACGAGGTATGACAAATTCGGCTTCGACTTCTATCTCGTCGATACGGCAGGCATCCGACGCAAGAATAAGGTGAGCGAGGATCTGGAGTTCTACAGCGTGATGCGCTCTATCCGCAGCATCGAGAACAGCGATGTGTGCATCCTCATGATAGATGCCACACGCGGTATCGAGAGCCAGGACCTCAACATCTTCCAGCTTATCCAGCGCAACCAGAAGAGTCTGGTGGTGGTGGTCAACAAGTGGGATCTGGTGCCCGACAAGGATACCAAGGTGATGAAGACCATGGAGAATGCCATCCGCGAGCGCATGGCTCCATTCGATGACTTCCCTGTCATCTTCGGTTCGGCACTCACCAAGCAGCGCATCTTCCGTGTGCTCGAGACGGCGAGGGACGTTTACGAGAACCGTAGAAGGCGTGTCTCCACCGCTCGCTTGAACGAGGAAATGCTCCCGCTTATCGAAGCGTACCCGCCTCCATCGATGAAGGGAAAGTACATCAAGATAAAGTACTGTGCCCAGATACCCGATACACGTGTGCCCAGTTTCGTGTTCTATGCCAACTTGCCCCAGTATGTCAAGGAGCCTTATAAGCGCTTCCTCGAGAACAAGATACGCGAGCGCTGGAATTTCTGCGGCACTCCCATCAATATTTTTGTGAGACAGAAGTAGCAATTTTCCAGGCTCCACAGCGTGTGGTGGCCTGGACTTTGCTTTTGTGGAACAGTATGAGAATGAACTGTAAACATGTTTTCCGTCAGCTCCGTGGAGCCTCACTCGTGTGGGTCAGCGTGCTGGCGATGGGCGCCTTGCTTTGTGCATCGTGCCGCCGCAAGGTGGATGAGCATGAAGCGGTGCGTGCTGCAACCCAGCATTATTTCGGCTTGCTCTTGTCGGGCGATACGAAGGGCTTTGTTTCGGGAATGGCCAATGGTGACGATATGCCACCTCTCTACCGCCAGCAGATGGAGAATCTCGTGGCGCAATATGCCGCTTCCTTAGGTGAAAGAGGTGGTATGGTGAAGGCGGTAGCCACACATGACAGTATTATCGACAGTCTTGCTTACGTCTTCCTGGACGTTACCTTTGCCGACAGCACCACCGAGCGCATGAGGGTGCGTATGGTGCGCAAGGGCAAGGAATGGAAGATGATGTGATTGCCTCAATGTGCTTGTCAGCATCAGACAGTCGCTTGCGAATGGCAGTGTAAGCTTATAAGATAATTGTTTTAAGGATATACAAACAAGATGAAAAGACTTATTTTCGTTCTATGCTGTGCTCTGACGGTCCTCACCGGATTGCATGCACAGCAGGCCCAGGGCCAGCAGATTCCCTTGGACCCCGCAGTCAAGACAGGCGTTCTGCCCAATGGCTTGACCTATTACATCCGTCACAACCAGTGGCCTGAGAAGCGTGCCGACTTCTACATAGCGCAGAAGGTGGGCTCCATGCAGGAGGAGGAAGACCAGCGTGGACTGGCTCACTTCCTCGAGCACATGTGCTTCAATGGCACCACACACTTCCCCGGTGACGCCCTCAAGCAGTATCTGGAGCGCATAGGAGTGAAGTTCGGCGAGAACCTCAATGCCTACACTTCCTTTGACGAGACGGTGTATAACATCAACAACGTCAATGTGGAAATTCCCGGAGCACTGGATTCCTGTCTGCTCATCCTGCATGACTGGAGTCACGACCTGCTTCTTGAGGACAAGGAAATAGACAAGGAGCGCGGTGTCATCAATGAGGAGTGGCGCATGCGCCGCAGTGCCATGATGCGTATGCAGGAGCGTGCTTTCCATAAGCTCTATGCCGGAAGCAAGTATGCAGACCGCATGCCCATCGGCACCATGGACATCGTGATGAACTTCCCCTACGATGCCCTTCGCTCTTATTACCGCCGCTGGTACCGCCCCGACCTGCAGGGACTGGTCATTGTGGGCGACTTCGATGTCGATCAGATGGAACAGAAGATCAAGACCCTGTTTGCTGACGTGAAGCCCGCAGCAGCCGACGCATCGGTGCGTGAGTACTTTCCGGTGGCCGACAACAAGGCTCCGCTCATTGCTATAGAGAAGGACAAGGAGCAGTCTGCCGCAGTGGCCATGATGTTCTTCAAGCTTCCCGCTGTCCCCAATGAGCAGAAGAATCAGCAGATGTACCTCGTTCAGGGATACCTGCAAACGGCCTTCGGTGAGATGCTCAACGCGCGTCTGCAGGAGATAGCACAGAAGCCCGACGCCCCCTTCAGCATGACGGCAGTTGATTTCGGCGACTATCTGGTGTCGAAGACCTGCGATGCCCTGGATGGTATAGTTGTCATGAAGGAAGGCCGCTACCTGGATGCAGTGTCGGCTCTCTATCGTGAATTGCTCCGTGCAAAGCGCGGCGGCTTCACCGTGAGCGAATATGAGCGCTTCAAGCAGGAGTATCTCTCCCGTGTGGATGCACAGTACGATGCACGTGACAAGGTGGAGAACAGCAACTATGTAGATGAGTACGTGCGTCATTTCCTCGATGCGGAACCCGCTCCGGGCATCGAATGGGAGAAGCAGTTCGCGCACATGCTCGTGCCTCAGATTCCCCTGCAGGCTGTCAACCAGGTGGCTGCCCTCTTGCCCGAAGAGAACCGCGCGCTGGCTTTCTTCCTGCCTGAGAAGGAGGGGATGGAGTATCCCACCGAGCAGCAGGTGCTGGATGCCTTGGCTGCGGTGGATGCTGAGCAGATAGATGCATACACCGAGGAGGTCAACAACGACCCGCTGGTGCCCGAACTCAACAGCAATGTGACCATCAAGAAGATGCAGGACGGAGTGTATGGCACCAAGCTCATCACCCTGAGCAATGGCATCAAGGTGCACGTGCTGCACACCGACTACAGCCCCAACAGCATTGCGATGCGTGCCATCAGTTGGGGTGGCTCCAGCCTTTATCCCAACAGCGAGTACAATCTCGTGGATAATGCCCACATGGTGCAAGTGGGTGGATGGGGGCAGTTCTCAGCCATCGACCTGCAGAAGAAACTCTCTGGCAAGCAGGTTTCGGTGGAGCCCAGCATCGCCGACAGAACGGAGGCCTTGCACGGCAGTTGCGTCAAGAAGGACCTCGAGACCATGCTCCAGCTCACCTACCTCTGCTTCACTTCGCCCCGCCGCGACGATGATGCCTACAAGAGTCTGCTGGAGCGCACACGCAACAGCCTGAAGAACGAGGACATGAACCCCATTACAGCATTGCGTGACAGCATCGCCAGCGTGGTATATAACAATAATGTACGTGCTCTGAGAATGCGTACCGAGGACGTGGACGGCCTCGATTATGACCGTGTGATGGAGATTTATAAGGAGCGTTTCGCCAATGCGGCCGACTTTGAGTTCTTCTTTGTAGGCGACGTGGAAGCCGACTCCATCGCTCCTCTCCTCACCAAGTACCTGGGCTCGCTGCCCGTTGCCAAGAAGCACGAGAAGTGCAAGGTGGTGGATGAGCGCATGGCCAAGGGTGAGCGCACATGCATCTTCGACAAGGAACAGGACACGCCTAATGCCCTCAGCCTCTTCATTTACCACGCTCCCGTGGCCAATACCCTCAAGAACCGCATCATGGTGTCGATGCTCCAGCAGAGCATGCAGATGCTCTTCACCGAGACCGTGCGTGAGGACGAGGGCGGTGCTTATGGCGTGCCCGTAAGCGGCAGCCTGACCGATTACCCCGAGAAGCGTGCCACCATGCAGATACAGTTGCCCACCGCCCCCGACAAGTTGGAGCGTATGACACAGGTCGTCTATAATGGTGTGGAGAAGATGTGCCAGGAGGGTCCCAGCGAGGACTATCTGCAGAAGATAAAGGAATACATGATCCGTTCACACGCCGAGAACCTCAAGAACAACGGCTATTGGATGGGCGAGCTTATCCAGAGAGTCCGTTACGGAAAGAACAACGTGGATGGTTACGACGATGTGGTGCGCAGCATCAGCGCTGCTGACCTGAAGGCTCTTGCCTGCAAGATATTCCAGAGCGGCAACCGTCTGGTGGTGGGCATGAAGACTCCTGACAGCCAGACGAAGTAATCCCCTTGCGGCCGGTGTGCCATGAACCGAACTCTATAAGGCGAAGAGTGAGAAGTGCTGCGTGCCGGATATGGCCGCGGCATACTTCTCACTCTTCGCCTTTTCTGTATTGTGGCGCCCTCTTCTGCGGTGTCCTGTGGCATCCTTATCCCCTTCGGACTCCCAGATTGCCCGGCTGTATATGATGTATGGAAACGATGTCTGGAAATGTGCACTGTGCTGCATATGCCAACGCACCGCAGTGCGATGACCGGTGCAGCGTGCTGCGATGGTCTGTGCACTGCGGTGCGTTAGGCATACCGCTATGATGCAGGCAAGTGGGTAGGCTGTCTGGGTGGCTTTCAGAGCCGGCTGGCAGCCTCACTCCATGTTGGCCTCTTTGACCTTGCGGAACAGGTCGCTGGCAAAGATAAAGGAGTTGAGGCGCTCGTTGGTGCTCGTCATGATCTGGTCCTTGTTGCCTTGCCATTCCTCATGACCCTGGTAGATGAAGATGATGTTCTCGCCTATGCCCATCACGGAGTTCATATCGTGGGTATTTACGATGGTGGTCATCTGGTACTCCTGCGTGATGTCGTGTATCAGTTCGTCTATCACGAGGCTCGTCTGAGGGTCGAGTCCGCTGTTGGGCTCATCGCAGAACAAGTATTTGGGGTTCAGTGCGATGGCACGTGCAATAGCCACGCGCTTCTGCATACCTCCGCTTATCTCTCCTGGGAACTTCTCTTCGGCTCCTCTCAGATTGACGCGCTCCAGGCAGAACTTCGCCCTGCGCACGCGGTCGGTCTCGTTCATGTCCGAGAACATATCCAGCGGGAACATCACATTCTCCAGCACCGTCATCGAGTCGAAGAGTGCTGCGCTCTGGAATATCATGCCCATCTCGCGCCTGATCATCACCTTCTCCCGCTTGCTCATGGCCACAAAGTCGCGTCCGTCATAGAGTACCTGTCCGCTGGTAGGCAGCAGGAGTCCCACGATGTTCTTCATCAGCACGGTCTTTCCGCTGCCGCTCTGTCCGATGATGAGGTTGGTCTTTCCGTTCTCGAACACCGCATTGATGTCCTTCAGTACGTCCTTGTCCTCGAAGGACTTGCACAAGTGTTTCAGTTCTATCATGAGAGCAGGGGGGTTAGGAATATGTCGGCAAAGAGGATGAGCATGCTTGAGCGCACCACGGCATTGGTGCTCGCCTTGCCCACGTCGATGGAGCCTCCCTCCACGGTATAGCCACAGTAGGCGCTCACACTGGATATGATGAAGGCGAAGACGAAGCTCTTGATGATGGACATCCATATAAACCACTGGTTGAAATCGTGCAGCAGGCCCACTGTCAGGTCATCCACGGTGATGATGCCAGCCAGTGCGGTGGCATAGGCACCGATGAAGCCTGCCGCTATACTGAAGATGACCAGGAAGGGCATCATGGTCAGCATGCCCATGATTTTGGGCAGGATGAGGAAGGCTGCCGAGTTGACACCCATGATTTCCAGCGCATCTATCTGCTGTGTGACGCGCATGGTGCCCATCTCCGAGGCGATGTTGCTTCCCACCTTGCCCGACAGGATGAGACACATGATGCTGCTCGAGAACTCGAGCACCATTATCTCGCGTGTGGTGTAGCCCGTGGTGAATGCAGGCATCCACGGGCTCTGTATGTTCAGCTTAATCTGTATGCAGATGACAGCACCGATGAAGAATGATATGAGCAGCACGATGCCAATGGAATCCACACCCAGCTGGGCCATTTCCTTGACGTACTGTTTCAGGTACATTCTCCACTTTTCGGGCAGGCTGAAAACCTTGCCCATGAGCATCAGGTAGCGGCCGAATCCGGCCAGTCCTTTCGTTATCAACATGAAATAATGCGGCTTCGTTGTTCGTTGTAGCGGCAAAATTACGCATTTAATCCTAAAAGCGACGGCTGATGTATGCCGTTTTTACCTTTTTTCGTACTTTTGTGCATCAAACAGAGACATTATGAACAATGACACTATAGCGGCAGGGCCCGGCAGCGGCAACAGCATGGCTGTACCCCCGGCGGAGCATTTGGAGCTGCGCAGCGAAGGCCTGGTGAAGATTTACGGAAAGCGCACGGTGGTGAGCGATGTGAGTTTCAATGTGCATCAGGGCGAGATTGTGGGTCTGTTGGGCCCCAATGGAGCCGGCAAGACCACGTCGTTCTACATGACCACCGGGCTGGTCATCCCCAACGCGGGACACATCTATCTGGGCAACGAAGAGATTACCAAGTTGCCTGTATATAAACGTGCCCGTCTGGGCATAGGCTACCTGGCGCAGGAGGCCAGCGTGTTTCGCAAGATGACGGTGGAGGACAACATCGCCAGCGTACTGGAGATGACGGGCAAGCCCCGCGACTATCAGAAGGAGAAGCTGGAGAGCCTCATTGAGGAGTTCCGCCTGCAGAAGGTGCGCAAGAACCTGGGTGACCGCCTCTCGGGAGGCGAGCGCCGACGCACCGAGATAGCACGCTGTCTGGCCATCGACCCCAAGTTCATCATGCTCGATGAGCCCTTCGCCGGAGTGGATCCCACGGCAGTGGAGGACATCCAGCTCATCGTGTGGAAACTCAAACAGCGCAACATAGGTGTACTCATCACCGACCACAATGTGCAGGAGACGCTCTGCATCACCGACCGCGCCTATCTGCTCTTCGAGGGTCAGATACTCTTTGAGGGCACTCCACAGGAGTTGGCTGTCAACCCCGTTGTGCTCGACAAGTACCTCACACGCAGCTTTGAGCTCCGCATGAAGGACTTCAAGAAGATGGAGGAGGAGCGTGCCCGCGAGTGACGATGCCGCCACGGCTTCCGTGGCCTGGTGCTTCTGTATGTGACCCACAGCAATCAAGGATAAAGAGATGATAGATCTGCCCACCCATTTTGCCCTGTCCATCACCTCCTCGGCCATCATCGGGACGGCCGCGCTGGTGCTTGCCTGCCTGCGCATTCCGCACGGCGGACAGTGGGACAAGTTGTCGCATGCCCGGTGGGTGCTCTTTGCCACCTTTGCCATCCTGTCCTTTTCGGGTTATTTCAAGGCATCCGACGAGGATGTGCAGCTCCTCTCCCTTGCCACCCTGGGTGTGGCTTCCTATCAGGCGCTGCTCTTTTCCTACACCTCATCGGTGCTCATCGCGCCCGGACAATTCCCGGCGCGCAGGTTTGCGCTCATCCTTGTGCTCATCAGTCTGGCATGCCTGCTGCTGGGCTGCTCCAAGGCTCTGTTCCCCTTGCTCTATTCTGCCCTGTGGCCCCTGGCGCTCTTGGCCTATACGGTCCAGCTGGTGGTGCATACCTATATGTTCCGCCGCCTTGCCCATCGTGCGCAGGCCAATCTGGAGGACTATTACGATGATGATGTCACCGCACACCTGACCCCCGTGCGTCGCATGTTCTACAGTGCGCTCGTGGTGGGCGTCATGGCGCTGGCTGTCAGCGTAATGCCCATGGACAATCTGCGCTATAATATCTTCGTGGCAGGCTATACCGTCTATTATCTGGGCGTGGCCATCACGGTGGTCAACTACGTCACCTATGGCACCTTCTTCGTGCAGGCGGCGGGCTATGAGGCTCCTGTGGAGTGCATGGACGAACCCTCCGAGACCGAGGCCGACGCCTTTGTGCCGGACCTGAAGGCGGCTCTCGGCCGCTGGGTGGAGCGGAAAGCCTATCTGGAGACCGATACCAGCACCGACCTCATAGCGGGCCAACTGGGTGTCACGCGCCAGCAGCTCTCCTCCTACATGCGCACCGAGTACGGCACCACTTTCCGCTCCTGGCGCATGCGTCTGCGCCTGCAGTATGCCCAGGAACTGATAGCCCAGAACCCCCATATGAAGCTCTCGCAGGTGTATGAGCGTGCCGGCTTCAATGACCGAAGCAATTTCTACAAGGAGTTCTGCAAGTTTGCCGGCATGACTCCTCAGGCCTATCGCGACAAGTTCATCGTGTGCGGATAGTTTTCCCACTGCACAGCTTCCACTTCCGGCAAGGCCATAGCCCTCTTCCCTCCCTTCCTGCTTTTCGGTCCGATGGCGCAATGCGCCCCTGTGCATACTGCTTGCCGGTATGCTGCGGCTTGCCCCTCGGTTTCCCCATCTGCTGTAGCCCACCGCGCGCACCGCGCTGCGATGGCCGATGCACCGCGCTACGACAGCCAACGCAGCGTGCTGCGCAGCCACATGCAGCGTGCTGCGTTTTTCCGAGCAAAATTCTTGTGAAAACCGGGGAGCGTGCCGCTTGACCTCCTCCAGCATCCCTTTTTCATCATCTCAAACGCCCGCAGGGTACAGGCCCGCCTTTTTCTCCATTTGCAGAAAAACAGTCCCCTTGTCAAAGGAAAACTGTTGTTTTTCCGTCCCATTTTGTTGTTTTTGCGATGAAACCACGAAAAACAACACGAAAAACAACGCCCCTTGGCGCACGAAACGGTAGTTTTGCTATCATTTCAACCAAATTCTACACCTATGAAGAAAGCTATTACTCTCATCCGCTGCTCGCTCTGCCTGATGGCTGCAGCGGCACTGGCATTCCCCTCTGTGGCGGTCCGGGCCGAAGCCGGCCACCCTGTGTATAAGA
>SAMEA104315436__coassemble_713_pt1 | contig 79684 bp, 56 predicted proteins | sample SAMEA104315436__metabat2_low_PE_029 | metagenome-assembled genome bin SAMEA104315436 (sample SAMEA104315436) | gut metagenome | biome: Monkey gut; feature: monkey-associated habitat; material: faeces | place: China | collected 2013 | reverse complement strand
CTCTGCTTGTAAGGCAGACGCTCTGAACCAGCTGAGCTAAGCGTCCAATGTGCTTCCTGGAGTGTTCTGCCTCGCTTGGCAGCCCTTGTTTCCGTTTTGCGATTGCAAAGGTAGGGCGATTTGGCATATTGGCAAAGCGTTGTGACCTTTTTTTTTGAAAAATGTGCAATTTTGTTTCCGGCACATTATATATATATTGCGTGCGCGATGGGAAATGGGGCAAAGCAGGTTTCGAAATCTCAGGAAATGCCATGGGGCATGTGCGGAGGGGCATTGGGGAGGATGTGATGAGGGCGCTGGGGAGAGTGCGGCGGGGTGATGAAAGGGGGTGGACGGCGGGGTGAGGCAAACGGTGGGGAGAGGTGCTGCATTTGGAGCAGTGCGGTGCGGTGACTGATGCAGTGCGGTGCGGTGACCGATGCAGCGCGGTGCGATGGCCGATGCAGCGTGCTGCGATGAGGCAGGCCGGGCTTGCAGAGGAAAAAAAGGACACGATGCAGTACTTATAGGAGGATTTTTCGTACTTTTGCGCACGAAAATGAATTTCGTGACAGGCAGGGCTGGTGCTGATGGTGCCCGCCGATGCTGTCCTTGTTGCACAATAACGGATAAATGCATTCATCCATATTCTATATGTCGGGCGCCGCGCGTGGCTGTGTGTGCAGAACGTGCCTTGTGGCGCTGCTCATTCTGTTTGCCCTGTCGGCACAAGCTCGTGACGGAAGTTTGCCAGGCAATGACGAGGCGTGTGGGAGTACTCAGGACACCGCTTGTGACAGTCTGTGTGTATTGCAGAAGGCCGGCGCGTCCCCCTCTGGCAGCCTGTGCATGTGGCGGGAGGCCGATGTCATCACGGCAGACAGCCGTGCTCAGGCCGATTCCCTGTTGGCAAGCACCATGGAAGGTGACAGCATTGTCCCTCTCCTTCCGTCCGATTCCCTGCCGAAGGGTGTGGTGCTGGCCGATGTGGTAGTGACGGGTGGCGACTCGCTCGAAGTGGTTGATGCGCTCAACAAGAAGCATCTCCTGGCCAATACGCGCACCTATAGGATGGTGTGCGTGGGACTGCCGCTGGTGGCTGGAGGACTGCTTGCCATGAAGGAGGACAAGAATTTCCGCAGTCTCCGCACCGACTATCTGCCTCGTTACAAGCACACTGCCGATGACTATCTGCAGTATTCGCCTGCCGTGGTGATGGTGGGTCTGAAGGCTGCGGGGATGCGTAGCCGGTCGTCGTGGGGACGCATGCTCGTGTCGGATGCTTTCTCTGTGGCCATCATGGCAGCTGTTACCAACGGGATGAAGGAAGGGCTGCATGTGCTTCGCCCCGACGGTTCCAACCGCCGTTCGTTTCCCTCCGGCCACACCGCCACTGCCTTTATGACTGCCACGATGCTGACCAAGGAGTATGGGTATAAGAGCAAGTGGGTGGGCTTCGGCTCCTATGCAATGGCTTCCAGCGTGGGTCTGATGCGCATGGCAAACAACCGCCATTGGCTGAGCGACGTGATGATAGGGGCAGGAGTGGGCGTGATGGCCACCGAGTTGGGCTACTTCCTCGCCGACCTCATCTTCAAGGACAAGGGCATCTGTCGCCCCCGCATGGAGCGCGAAGTGTATGGGCGCTGGGACAAGCCCTCGTTTCTGGGGCTTCGTCTGGGCGGTTATATTCCTCTGCATAGATACAATCTGGGCACGGGCGACAGGATGGAGGCTGCCGCCGGATGTGCAGCAGGAGTGGAGGGAGCCTATTTCTTCAATCATTGGATAGGCCTGGGCGGACAGTTCCAGGGCAGCAACTACCGTGTGCTGCTGCAGGATCACCCCAGCCGCACGGCGCGTGCCCTGGCCGTGATGGCGGGTCCCTACTTCTCATGGCCGCTCACGTCCCGCTGCTCGCTGGGCACTAAGCTGGTCACGGGATACGTGCACATGGCATCGATGAAGTTGCCTGAGCAGACCATCGCGACGCGCAACGGAGCCGATTTCGGCACGGGACTGTCATGCAGTTATAAGTTGAGGCAGAACTATATGGTGGCGCTTCATCTCGACTATCACCTGCTTCCTCCGCAGAGTACATACAGCCGTCGCGAGCAGCACATGCTGTGGGCAGGAAGCTCGTTCAACATCATCTTCTAAATATATATGTATTATGGCCAAGGACAGAAAGGTATATGTGTGTGAAAACTGCGGGCAGGAAAGCCTGCGCTGGGTGGGTCGCTGCCCCTCGTGCCAGCAGTGGAACACCATGAAGGAGCTGGTCATCCGCGAGGAGAAGCCGATGGCAGGTGCTGCCAGGGCGGCTCTCAAGGCTGCCGGACACGACAGCGCGCAGAAGGCACGCCCGGTGCCTGTGGCTGAGATACGTGCCGACGAGGAGCCGCGCATGGATATGGGAGACCGTGAGCTCAACCGTGTGTTGGGCGGCGGACTGGTGCCCGGGAGCCTCGTACTGCTGGGCGGCGAACCGGGCATAGGCAAGAGTACGCTTGTGCTGCAGACTGTCCTGCGTCTGGCAGGCCGCCGTGTGCTGTATGTGAGCGGTGAGGAGAGTGCGCGCCAGCTCAAGCTCAGAGCCGACCGGCTGCAGTCACAGGAGGTGGGGCAGGGCGGTGTCCGGGGCGGCAGCGACCTGCTGGTGCTCACCGAGACATCGCTTGAACAGATTTTTGTACAGATAGAGCAGACCCATCCCGACCTGGTGGTCATCGACTCCATACAGACCATACAGACCGAGGCAGTGGAGAGCAGCCCCGGCAGCTTGGCGCAGATAAGGGAGTGTGCAGCCAGCTTGCTCAAGTATGCCAAGTGCGGAGGAGCCAGCATCCTGCTCATTGGCCATATAAATAAGGAAGGCACGCTGGCTGGTCCCAAGGTGCTGGAGCATATCGTGGATACCGTACTTCAGTTTGAGGGAGACCAGCACTACATGTACCGCATCCTGCGAAGCATCAAGAACCGCTTCGGCAGCACCAGCGAGCTGGGCATCTACGAGATGCGCCACGACGGATTGCGCCAGGTGGCCAACCCCAGCGAACTGCTTCTGACAGACAACCGCGACGGCCTCTCGGGCGTGGCCATAGCCTGCACGGTGGAGGGTGTGCGCCCCTTTATGATAGAGACCCAGGCGCTGGTCAGCACGGCGGCCTATGGCACTGCACAGCGCAGCACCACAGGCTTCGACGGCAGGCGTCTCAACATGCTGCTGGCTGTGCTGGAGAAGCGAGTGGGCTTCAAGTTGGCCTCCAAGGATGTGTTTCTCAATATCGCAGGCGGTCTGCGGGTCACCGACCCCGCCATCGACCTGGGTGTCATAGCGGCGGTGCTCAGCAGTAATGTGGATACGCCCATCGACGTAGATACCTGTGTGGCAGGAGAGGTGGGGCTGAGCGGCGAGATACGCCCCGTCTCGCGCATAGAGCAAAGAATAGCGGAAGCCCAAAAGTTAGGCTTCCGCCGTATGCTGTTGCCCGCTCATAATATGAACGGAATAGACCCTCGGCACTTCGACATAGAGCTGGTGCCTGTCAGACGTGTGGCTGAGGCCGTGCGTGAACTATTCGGATAGCCACGCTGCACAGGCTTCGGCACAGCGTTCACCATCGACGCCGGCGCTCACGATGCCGCCTGCATAGCCTGCCCCTTCGCCGCAGGGGAACAGCCCCTGCAGGGTCACATGCTGCAGCGAGTCGGCCTTTCGGGTGATGCGCACAGGACTGCTGGTACGTGTCTCTACGCCTATCACGGTGGCTTCATTGGTCAGGAATCCCCTCTTCTGCCTGCCCCAGATGCCGAAGGCCTCCCTCAGGCGGCCTGATACACCCTGTGGCAACCAGAAGTGAAGCGGACTGGAGATGAGCCCCGGGGCGTATGAAGATGCGGGCAGAGAAGCCGAAAGCCGTCCGCTCACGAAGTCGGCCATCCTCTGTGCAGGCGCAGTCTGCTCATAGTTGCCCTGCTGCCAGCAGGTGCGCTCCAGGTTCTCCTGCCATTTCATCATGGCCAGCGGGTCATTGCCGGCGCCTATGTCTTCGGGGCGCAGCTCCACCACCATGCCACTGTTGCTCCATCTGCCCCCTCGGTTACTGGGGCTCATGCCATTGACCACCAGCTGTTCGGGGCCGCTTGCAGCCGGTACCACAAACCCTCCGGGGCACATGCAGAAGCTATACACCCCTCTGTCATCTACCTGTCTTACCATACTATATTCCGCCGCAGGCAACCATTGTCCCCTTCCCTGGCGGCTGTGATACTGAATCTGGTCTATCAGGTGAGCCGGATGTTCCAGCCGCACGCCCACAGCCAGTCCCTTGCATTCGATGTGCAGATGCCTTGCGTCCAGGCATCGATATACATCGCGGGCCGAGTGACCCGTGGCCAGGATGACCGCCTCGCCCCTCAGTTCCTTCTCCTCACCGCTTACGGCATCCACAGCCAGCAGTCCCTCCACCTGTCCGTCCCGCATGAGCAGGTCGGTCATGCGTGTCTGGAAGTGCACCTCGCCGCCGCATCGCAGGATGGTCAGGCGCATGTTCTCGATGACGCGGGGCAGCCGGTCGGTGCCGATGTGCGGATGTGCGTCGGCCAGAATGTTCTCCTTGGCCCCATGCTGCACGAAGATGCGCAGGATGCGGTCGGCATCTCCGCGCTTCTTACTGCGTGTGAAGAGCTTTCCGTCGCTGTAGGCGCCTGCTCCGCCCTCGCCAAAGGCGTAGTTGCTCTCGGCATCCACGCGCTGTTCCACACGTATGCGCGCCACATCCTTCTTCCTTTCCCTCACGTCCTTGCCGCGCTCGATGACCACTGGGTGCAGTCCCAGTTCGATGAGGCGCAGCGCCGCAAAGAGTCCGCCAGGGCCGGCACCCACCACCAGCACGCGCCTGGCCTGGCTCACGTCGTGGTATTCGATGGGGGTGAAGAGTGCCTCCTCGGGCTGCTCGTCAAGGTATGCACGCACGGTCAGATTGACATACACGGTGCGTTGCCGCGCGTCGATGCTCCGCCTCAGCACCCTTACGGCCTGTGGTTCGATGCCCCTGTCGCTCTTCAGAAAAGCGATGATGCTCTGCTCGTCATAGGCATCCTGGGGCAATATTCTCAGATTGAATTCCTGTGTCATAATGTTGAAATGCGCTGCAAAGTTATCTCCTTTCCTCCTTTTAGGCAAATCCCCGTCCCGCTTTGTTGGCCTTGCTGAACCTTTGCAGGGGCAAAAGCCAGGATGGCGGGTGCATCGGGCGAGCTGGCCGAAAGCGGCTTTCCCAGGCGGGGAGGCGGGTGTGCGGGAGGAATCGCGGGCCAGCCCGCCGCACGGCAGTATTCCCGGCCCGGTGAGCCAGTGCGGTGCATCGGTCATCGCAGCGTGCTGCGTTGGCTGTTGCAGCGGGCTGCATAGGCACATGCAGCACGCTGCGTCTGACGCATGACTCTTCTCCCGTCCTTGCTGCACGCGCCTTCCTGGGGCGGCCTGCCGCGCCCGCTTGACTCCGTTGGGATGCCGCCCCAGACGCTTTGCTCTGCTTCAATGATTGCACAAGTGTGGCGGGTGGTGTGCGCAAATGTGCCAATTTGCAGCCTTCATCGTGTAAAACGGCTTCTTTTTGTCTATTGAATGGGATTTTATTGCTACTTTTGCGGTGTAATTTAAGGCGAATATATAAGAAGGTCAAAGGGATGAAAGTAATGAAGTTTGGCGGAACGTCTGTAGGTTCCGTGGACAGTATCCTAAGTGTCAAGAGAATCGTTGAGGCTCAGCAGGAGCCCGTCATCGTGGTGGTGAGCGCATTGGGCGGAATTACCGACCAGCTCATACGCACCGGCAAGATGGCTGTCGAGGGTGATCCATTGTATCAGAAGTCCTTCTGGGAGATAGCCCAGAGGCATGAGGATATGATTAACGCTGTCATAGAGGACGGCAAGGTGAGGCGTGCGCTGCTGGCTATAGTGCATGACCTACTGGAGGAGCTGCGCAGCATCTACCAGGGTGTCTATCTCATCCATGACCTTAGCCCCAAGACCCTGGCCGCTATCGTCTCCTATGGCGAGCGCATCAGCAGCCGTATAGTTGCCGCGCTGGTCAAGGACGCCGAGTGGTATGACAGCCGCTCGTTTATCAAGACCGAGGTCAAGGGCGGCAAGAACTGTCTGGCCACGGAGCTCACCAACAGGCTTGTCAAGGACAACTGGCAGACCATCCCCAAGGTGAGTCTGGTGGGCGGCTTTATCAGTTCGGATGCCGAGAGCGGCGAGGTGACCAACCTGGGACGCGGCGGCAGCGACTACACAGCCAGCATCATAGCCGCTGTGCTGGATGCCGGTGTGCTGGAGATATGGACCGACGTGGATGGATTCATGACAGCCGATCCGCGCGTCATCAGTACGGCCTACGTCATCCCCGAACTCAGCTATGTAGAGGCCATGGAGCTCTGCAACTTCGGTGCCAAGGTGGTCTATCCCCCCACCATCTATCCCGTGTGCGTCAAGCATATCCCCATTCTCATCAAGAATACATTCAACCCCGAGGCACCCGGCTCCATCATCAAGGACGAGGTGAAGACCGATTCCCGCATCATCAAGGGCATCTCCAGCATCAAGGGCACCTCGCTCATCACCGTGGCGGGCCTGTCCATGGTGGGTGTGATAGGCGTCAACCGCCGCATCTTCACCTGTCTGGCCGATAACGGTATAAGCGTGTTCCTGGTGAGCCAGGCCTCGTCGGAGAACAGCACGAGCATCGGTGTGAGGGATGAGGATGCCGAGGAGGCTTGCCGCGTGCTCAACGCTGAGTTTGCCAAGGAAATAGAGGACGGTGCCATGTATGCCATGCGTGCCGAGCAGGGGCTGGCCACTGTGGCTATCGTGGGAGAGAACATGAAGCACACGCCAGGCATTGCAGGCAAGCTGTTCAATGCCCTTGGCCGTAGTGGCATCAGCGTGATAGCCTGTGCACAGGGAGCCAGTGAGACCAACATCTCATTCGTCATCAGTGCCACACACTTGCGCAAGGCACTCAATGTGATACACGATTCGTTCTTTCTGAGTGAGTATCAGGTGCTCAATCTCTTTATATGTGGAGTGGGTACTGTGGGCGGCTCCCTGATAGAGCAGATAAGGCATCAGCAGGAGAAGCTCATGCGTGAGTTGCGTCTCAAACTGAATGTCGTGGGCATTGCCAGCGGACACAACGCCATGTTCGACCGCCGTGGCATCTCACTTGACAACTACAGGGAACAGTTGCGCGATGCAGCGCCCAGTGACATCCAGCGCCTTCACGACGAGGTGATAGGCATGAACATCTTCAACAGCGTCTTCGTGGATTGTACCGCCAGCCCCGATGTGGCGGGCCTCTATCGCGATTTCCTCGACCATAACATCAATGTGGTGGCAGCCAACAAGATTGCTGCCAGCGGCAACTATGCCGACTACCGCGAACTGAAGAAGACGGCGCAACTGCGTGGGGTGAAGTTTCTCTTCGAGACCAATGTGGGTGCCGGGCTGCCCATCATACGCACCATCAACGACCTGTGCAACAGTGGCGACCGCATCCTGCGCATAGAGGCGGTGCTCAGCGGCACGCTCAACTTCATCTTCAACACCATTTCGGCCGACGTGCCATTCAGCCGCACCGTGGCCATGGCGCAGGAGGAAGGGTACAGCGAGCCCGATCCGCGCATCGACTTGAGCGGCAAGGATGTGATACGCAAGCTCGTCATCCTGGCCCGTGAGGCAGGCTACGAGGTGAGCCAGGAGGACGTGGAGGTGCATCCCCTGCTGCCCCAGAAGCTGTTCGAAGGCACGCTGGAAGGGTTCTGGAAGAACCTTCCTTCGCTCGACGCAGAGTTTGAGAAGCGCCGGCAGAAGCTGGAGCAGGAGCACAAGGCATGGCGTTACGTGGCCAAGTATGCCGATGGGCATGCCTGTGTCTCGCTGGAGGAGTTCAGCAAGGACCACTCTTTCTATGTGCTCGAAGGCTCCAACAATATAGTCATGCTCACCACTGAGCGCTACCACAAATACCCCATGCTCATACAGGGCTACGGCGCGGGAGCCTCGGTGACAGCCGCTGGCGTGTTTGCCGATATCATGTCGCTGGCCTGAGCCGGCGCATCTGACCATACCTGGTACAGCTAACTGAATACTCAACCATTGGCATGCAGACGGGCATCTGCCCGCCTGTGGCCTATATATTATAGTAAGGTGAAACATCTCATCATACTGGGCGATGGCATGGCCGACTGGCTGTGTCCCGAACTGGACGGCAAGACGCTGCTCCAGTATGCCCACACTCCGCACTTCGACTACCTGGCGCGCAATGGCCGCAACGGGCTTCTGAAAACTGTGCCAGACGGCTTCCACCCCGGCAGCGAGGTGGCCAACAGCAGCATCCTGGGCTATGACCAGCATCTCGTATATGAGGGACGAGGCCCCCTGGAGGCTGCCAGCATAGGGGTGGAACTGGCTCCCGACGACCTGGCCATGCGCTGCAATCTGGTCTGCCTCGAGGGTGACCTGCTCAAGAATCACTCCTGCGGACGCTTGGAGACCGAGGAGGGAGATGTGCTCATGCGCTACTTGCAGGAGCATCTGGGTTCGGAGCGCGTACATTTCTATACCGGTGTGCAGTACCGCCATCTGCTGGTCATCAAGGGAGGCAACAAGCACCTCCTGTGCACACCGCCCCATGACATTCCCGGCAAACCCTGGCGCGAGTATCTGCCCAAGGCAGCTGATGAGGCTGCCGAGGACACTGCCCGGCTCATACTGCACCTGATGGAGGAGAGCCGGAGGCTGCTTGCCGCCCATCCCCTCAACCTTGGGCGCGTGGCGCAAGGGCAAGACCCAGCCAACAGCATCTGGCCCTGGGGAGGAGGTTACCGCCCCATGATGACACCTCTCACGCAAACTTTCCCGCAAATCAAGCGCGGATCCGTGATAACGGCAGTGGACCTCATACGCGGCATCGGCCATTATGCAGGGCTGCGCATCATAGATGTGCCTGGTGCCACGGGACTGTGGGACACCAACTACGAGGGCAAGGCACAGGCCGCCATCGACGCTCTGCAGACCGATGACCTGGTGTATGTGCACGTGGAAGCCAGCGATGAGGCCGGGCACGACGGCAATATCCCCCTCAAGCTGGACACTATCCGCTCGCTCGACAGCCGCTTGCTCAAGCCCATTCTCGAGGCTCTCGACCCCGAGGGAACCGGCCGCTTGCAGGCTGCAGGCGAGCCCGTGGCCGTGGCCTTGCTGCCTGACCATCCCACTCCTTGCCATCTGCGCACCCACACCAACGAGCCCATCCCCTTCGCCATCTATGCTCCCGGCATAGAACCCGACAGCGTGCTTACCTTCGATGAGGAAGCTGCCCGCAAGGGAGCTTATGGCCTGCTGCAGGGCGATGAGTTCATCCGCACCTTCATGGACATCGCTGACCCGGCAGCAGCACAGGGCTGAGGCATACGGCCCGGAGAACTTTTCGGGGAAGAAGAAGCCCCCAAGAACCGGGCCGAAGGCGGGCGGCAGATGTGTAGCATGCCCATGCGGGCATACGGGCCAGACAGTTGCAGACAATAACATATCACCTCACAAGGGACGAATAATACTGGTGAAGGTTGGTGGGACAATGGAGAAGGTGAGAAGGCCAGGCGCAACAGGAAGGCGCGGCCATACAGCCACCCGGTTCTCCCCACGACCTCATAAAGACGTAAAGAATATGAAGTACTACAGTACCAATGGTAAAGCACCGCTGGCCTCACTGGAGAAGGCCGTGGTGCAGGGCTTGGCCGAAGACCGCGGCCTCTACATGCCAGAGCGCATCGTACCCCTCTCTCCCGAGTTTCTCACCCATCTGGGCGACTATTCCTTCCAGGATATCGCATGCCGCGTGGCCGACTGCTTCTTTGGTGAGGACGTGCCTCAGGACCAGCTGCATGCGCTTGTGCGTGACACCCTCAGCTTCGATGTGCCCCTGGTGGAGGTGGCTCCGAATATCTACTCACTCGAACTCTTCCACGGCCCCACGCTGGCCTTCAAGGATGTGGGCGCGCGTTTCATGGCCCGCCTGCTGGGTCACTTCATCCGCCAGAGCGGAGAGCAGAGGCTGGTGAATGTGCTGGTGGCCACCTCGGGCGACACTGGGTCGGCTGTGGCCAATGGCTTCCTGGGCGTACCGGGCATCCATGTGTATGTACTTTATCCCAAGGGGAAGGTGAGTCCCATACAGGAGTGTCAGTTCACCACACTCGGTCAGAACATCACTGCACTGGAGATTGACGGCGTGTTCGACGACTGTCAGGCACTGGTCAAGAGCGCTTTCATGGACCACGAACTCACCTCGCACATGCGCCTCACCAGTGCCAACAGCATCAACGTGGCGCGTTTCCTGCCCCAGAGTTTCTATTACTTCTACGCCTGCGCGCAGCTCCAGCGCATGGGCAAGCAGGACAGGGTGGTGGCCTGTGTGCCCAGCGGCAACTTCGGCAACATCTGTTCGGCCCTCATAGGCAAGCGTATGGGACTGCCCGTGAGCCGCTTCATCGCCGCCAACAATGCCAACGACGTATTCTACAAGTACCTTCAGACGGGCGAGTATGCGCCCATGGCCAGTCTGCAGACCATAGCCAACGCCATGGATGTGGGCGATCCCAGCAACTTCGCACGCATCCTGGACCTGTATGGTCATAGTGTTGAGGCCATACGTGCCGACATCGCGGGTGCCACATTCAGCGATGCCCAGATAGCCGACACAGTGCGCGACTGCCTGCGTCAGACCGGCTACCAGCTGGATCCTCACGGTGCTTGCGGCTATCGGGCCTTGCAGGAGGGCCTGCAGGAGGGCGAGACCGGCTTCTTCCTCGAAACGGCCCATCCGGCCAAGTTCAAGAGCGTGGTGGAGGGCATCACGGGTCACACCGTGGAGATTCCCGCCCGCCTGGCTGCCTTCATGAAGGGCGAGAAGCAGAGCGTGCCCATGAGCCGCGACTTCCAGGACTTCAAGCAGTTCCTGCTGGCACAGTGAACCAGCGCGCTTCCCGCATGGGTATCGCCATGCGGGAGCGACACATTATATATTATAACAGAAGGGTTGTGTCACACGCTACGTGACGCAGCCCTTCTGCGTTTTCATGCGAGCAGGCGGAGGCGGGCGGGATGCTTGTTCCATCTCGGCACCATTCCCGTTTTCCTGGGTCAATGGGACAGGAGAGGCCATTGGGGATGCTTGTTTCATCTCCTCACCATTCCCGTTTTCCTGGGCAAATAGGGCAGACGAGGTGGCGCAGACCGATTCCTCTGCCCTGGCACGGCTTTGGTCCATCCCGGCCGGCGGAGATGATGGCGCAGGGGAAGCCTTTCCTCGGGCATTGGCAATGCCTGTGACTCACACCCTCGGCCCGCTGCAGTCCAAGCCCCGCAGTTCTGCTCCCGAAAACGCAGTGCGGTTCATGTGCCCATGCAGCGCATTGCATTTGCCATCGCAGCGCGCTGCGTATGCCCATGCAGCGCCGTGCGTTTTTTGTCTTACCGTGGGTTGGGTCATCAGGCAGCGCATTCCGTCCCCGTACCGATGCTGCAGCATCACTCCTTGGTGTGTACAGCGATGATTTGGGCTCCAGACTTCGGTGGGGCATGGCACGGGGCAAAGGATTTCTAGCAATCGTATAGAAAAATACCGCAAAAAGCGGTTCTTTGGCAAAAAAAGTGGGCAGGATGGTTGGATTTGTCACAGAATCTTGATAAATTTGCAATGATTATAGTAAAAAAACAAAAGCATGAGGGGAAAACGTTCCCTCGTTGTGCTGCACAGAGGAGCGTGTCGCAAGCGACCAGACATATCCCACAGACGACCAAGGCCAGCGGGCTGGAGGAGGTGCAGCAGGGTAGAGAAATCCCATACGAATGGAAAGTCATTAACCAATAAAAAAGCAATAATCTATGAAGAGACAACTACTCACAGCGATGCTCGGACTGATGTCTGTGCCTTCGCTCGTTGTTCCCGCATCGGCAGAAGGCCTGCTGGTGGTGGGTGCCAACATTGTCATCGCTCCTTCGTCGCGCTATGACGGCGATAAGGAGTGGAGTGCGCAGACCTGGGTCTATAACACTGGCCTGGTGTATGGAGAGGGCAATGAGGCCAATCCCTTCTTCAATATCGTAAGCGGTGTGCCTGCTGAGGATGCCAACGGACACCAGTGGTATGAGGCTGCCTACGATACAGCCACCGTGGGCTACAACGAAGAGAAGCAGGAGCCTATCAAGTGGGAGGTGCGCAACGCTCCGTTCCACAGTGCCGAGAACTACAATGGACGACCCTCTTATCAGTGGACCACCAACGAGGTGATGGCCGACATCTACTTCCGCCGCTTCTTTACCACCGACCGCCTACTGTCGGGCGATGTGTATCTCAGCTGCGGTCACGACGATGCGCCATGCGAATACTATCTCAACGGAGAACTCATCTATCAGCGCACCGGCTGGGAGATAGACCACTGGAACTACAATACGGACGAGTCAGGAGAGGTGACCGACTCCTTCCCCACCTACCAGAGGGGATGGGACGACAACGCTTACGTCAAGCTCACTGACGAGCAGAAAGCGCTCATCAAACTCAATGGCGAGCAGAACATGCTGGCGGTGCATGTGCACCAGAACTGGGGCGGCGCCTTTGCCGACTGCGGTCTGTACACCAGCGTACAGGGCGGAGTGGATATGGGCTACGTGACTCCATGGACCGGCAAGGTGCTCTTCAACTCATGGGGAGGCTACGATACCGGCGGTCTGCACGACTGGGAGAAACTCTACGAGGCACAGGCCGATGACCAATACACCGTACATCTGCTGGGCAGAAATCCCGGTGAGTGGGGACAGCAGGTGCACTTCAAGACCCCCATCAAGCTGAGTGCCGATAAGGAATATACGCTCAAACTGCACCTGACAGCCAACCAGACTCTGGAGGACGTGACGGTGAAGGTGACCGAGAACGACAATGACGAGGTGGTGGGAGCACAGGAGCATTTCCGTATCGATGCGGGCGAGGTGACCGATTGCGAGCTTCCTTTCGTTGGCACAGAGCTCAACAACATGAAAGTTGTCTTCAACTTCGCCAACGAGGAGAAGGGTACCGATGTGACCATCAGCGGCATGAGCCTCATGGACGAGACTGATGAGAAGGAGTTGTGGATAGGTACATCGTACTTCAACTACTGCTACGTGACCGACATCGATACCATCCGCTCTGAGGAGGACCTCTCTGAGACCTATCAGGTCAAGCAGATCAAGGACCCCGTGATAGACGGTAGGGTGGAGACCAAAAGCTGGATAGAGCCCGACTTCGACGACACGATGTGGAGCGACCAGGAGATGCCGATGGGCAACGCAGGCTATATGCCCGAGCTCAAGAGCATCTGGCCAGGACACATGGGACACCTCGACTATCAGGCCGACGGCGCTGAGGGTCATAACACCAACTACTGGGTGCGCCGTACCTTCACGCTCGACAAGGTCAACGAGCGCCTGAGCTATTCACTCAATGTGTGCCACGATGACTCCTATGAGACCTATGTCAACGGCCACCTGCTGCAGAAGTTCGAAGGATGGACCGACGGAAAGAACCCCAAGCAGGTGCATATCCCTGCCAAGTATCTGCGCGAGGGCAAGAATGTCATCGCCACTTATATCCAGCAGAACTTTGGCGGACGCTTCTATGACTGCGGTATCAATGTGGAGGAAGTGAACTACGATGAGTGTGCCGAGGAGCTGAAGGCTGCCATCGCATTGGCTGAGACCAAGACCACACTCACCAAGGCCATGCAGGCCAAGCTCGACAGTCTGGCCCAGGCAGGACGCCAGGAGCTGGAGGTCAACAAGGATGCAGCCGAGGTGAAGGAGTATGCCAAGAACCTGAAGGCAAGCATCAACACCATCCTCAACTATGCAGGCGACGTGGACATCCTGCTGCAGACCATCGCTATATGCGAGCAGACCAAGGACAAAGGCTACCTCGAGGAGGCCATCAGCGCAGCAAAGGCCAAGATAGACTCTTGTGAAACGAACACCGAAACCAACAATCTGCTCAGCCCCCTGCGCCTGGCACGCAAGCGCAATGCCATGGAGCGCCGCTCCGAGGCTTATGTGGGCAGCCAGCCACAGGCTTACATCGCTGAGACTGCCGATCCCGACTATCCCGACGGAGCCTATTATATATATAATGTAGGGGAGCGCCAGTTCCTCTGTGGCGGTGAGAACTGGGGTACACACCTCGCTCTGGCATACGCAAGTAACGCCTTCCGCCTGATTAACGTCGATAGAGACAACAATCCTCTGGAGCGTGGCTACCGCATCGAGACCATGCGTCCCAATGGCACCATGGGACAGAACGACTTCATCAACTACGGTGGCTATGTGGATTGCGACACTAATGACGCATGGGACTTCCAGCCTGTAGAGGGTAAGCCCAACGTGTTCAACATCGTGCGTGTGAGCAATGACCCCGAGGCCGAAACCCTCATGCTGGGCTATCGTGACGGCAAGGACAACAGATTCAGCCTCTCTTACAACGTGGTGGATACCGACATGAAGACTGCCGCCAGCGAGGCCAACCAGTGGATGCTCATCAGTCAGAAGGAGATGGATGAGCTTATGCTGACAGCCACCAGCGAGAAGCCCGTGGAGGCTACACAGCTTATCACGAACCCCGGACTGGACCAGCGCCTCGATGTCAGCGCATGGAGACTGGATATGGGCAAGGGTACCGACAACAACGGAGCAGAGAGCTATGGCCTGGGCGTATGGGGTCGTGGTGGCAACCATCCCGATTTCGTGCTCGAGTCATGGAACTGCACCACAGGCTCTGTGACACAGGAAATCTTCAGCGATGCCATTCTGCCCGGTTGGTACACGCTCACCGCACAGATTTACTATCGCGACGGAAACTACGAAAACCACGCTGCCAAGTATGTGGCAGGCGAGGAACTTGCTTCCAACGCCTTCCTTATTGCAGGCGAGGGCGATGGTAAGGTGACCGGCAAGGTGCCCTTCATCACCGACTACGCCAACAAGGTGCCTGGTCTGGGACGCCTTGATGCATCAGGCACACTGCGCTATCCCGACAACTGCTCCTGCGCAGCCGAGGATTACTTCCAGAATGGATGCTACTGGGCAACGCCCATCCTCTTCGAGGTGACCAAGGAGAACAAGGGCTTCCTCAGCATTGGCTTCGAGAAGACAGACTGCACCAAGTTCGATTGGGTAGTGGCCGACAACTTCCGTCTGCTGTATTACGGCACGGAGAAGCCCACTGGCATCGAGGGTGTAAGCGAGCAGGTAGCTCCCTGGCAGCAGAATGGCACAGCCATCTACAACCTCCAGGGCCAGCGCCTCAGCCGCATCCAGAAGGGCGTGAACATCGTCAATGGTAAAAAGGTGATGTATAAGTGAGAGCAGTGGGGAGGAATGCCCTTGGGCTTCATCCCCAATGCCGAACGGCAGTCAGCTCGGTCGTCAGACCAAGGTGATGTATAAGTGAGAGCATTGGACTCTCTTTGAATGACAAGCAGAGAGGGGTGGGTCGCATGGCGGTCCGCCCCTTTGCTGTCTGTGCAGCGGGCTTGCGCAAGCGGTGCGGCATGCTGTGCCGCGCGTGCAGAGCGGCCGTCCCTTTCCCGCCAGTCTGTAAACATTCTCCCCGTACTTGTGTGCGGGGTGCGAAAAAATCCGTATCTTCGCACAGGAAACTATTATCCAGGAGGCTAGACAAAGGCTTCCTGCCAACCAACAACACATTTATAACACATGAAGAAAAGCATCTTATCACTCTGCCTGCTGGCTATGTTCTCGGTGGGCACAAAGGCACAACCCACACCGCGCCACGAACTGACACCCACTCCACCTATGGGATGGATGACATGGAACATGTTCAAGGGCGACATCAACGAGCAACTGATACGCGAGACAGCCGATGCCATGGTGGCAAGCGGCCTGGTGGAGGCTGGCTACAAATACATCTTCATCGACGACCTGTGGCAGGGAGGACGAGACGTGCGCAACAATATCATCCCCGACCCAAAGAAGTTCCCGTCGGGCATCAAGGCGCTGGCCGACTATGTTCATGCGCGTGGCATGAAGCTCGGAATCTATTCCGATGCCGCACAGCTCACTTGCGCCGGCGCTACCGCCAGTCTGGGGTTTGAGGAGCAGGATGCCCGCACCTTTGCTTCATGGGGCATCGACTATCTGAAGTATGACTACTGCAACGCACCTGAGGACAGTGCCACGGCGCGCCGACGCTACCGCGCCATGGCCGACGCCCTGCAGAAAAGCGGACGCGACATCGTGCTCGGCATCTGCGAGTGGGGTCAGCGTCAGGGCGAGGAGTGGTGCGAGCATGTGGGCGGCCAGCTCTGGCGCACCAGCTACGATGTGCGTGACATGTGGAAGGACGAAATCCACCAGGGTGGCATGGGCATCCTGGACATCATCAACATCACTGCTCCCCTCAGTCCATACGTGCGCCACGGCCAGTGGCCCGATATGGATATGCTGGTGGTAGGGCTCAACGGCAAGGGCGGACCATCGAGCGACCTGGGCGGCAAGGGCTGTACCCAGCATGAGTACCAGACTCAGATGAGCCTCTGGTGCATGATGTCATCGCCCCTCGCCCTGTCAAACGACATGCGTAAGCTCACTGCCGACGACCTACGGATAATCTCCAATGCCGAGGCCATTGCCATCAACCAGGATGCGCTGGGCAAGGCAGCCGAGCGCAAGGTGTGCCAGGACGACCAGCAGATCTTTGTGCGCGAACTCTCGGGCGGCCGTCATGCGGTGGCGCTGATAAACACCGCCGACCAGGACAGGCGCATCACCGTGGATTTCCGTTCCCTTGGCCTCACCGGCAAATACCGCCTGCGCGACATTTGGGCGCACAAGCAGATAGCATCCAAGGCCACCAAGTGGACCGGCACAGTGGCTTCCCACGAGACCAAAGTGTGGTTGCTGGAGTAAAGTCAACGTATAGAATGGAACTATGCAAGGCGGCGGGGAGGGTTGAAGAAGACCTGTTCCTGCCGTTTTCGTTTGTGCTGGGTAGTTCCGTCTTGTTCATTCCGTGAATTGCGGGAGATCGGTTGGTGACAGAAGCAGAAAGTTTGGATAAGCTGTTGCACTTAGGAAACGAATTCGTATATTTGCATTCTTAATTGTAATCTATAGAGGAAAGATATGGCAACTTACACTATAACATTGAACGAGCGGACCGCGAGCGGGAAGGCCCTGATGGCATATCTGAAGGCTCTTGGCGTGCTGGTCCAAAAGGTTTCCCCCAATGCAAAGGGCAGTTATCTGCGCTCACAAGAGGATATCAAGGCTGGTCGCGTGGAGAAGTTCGCTTCTTCCGACGAGATGTTTGATTCGCTGGGCATCTGAGTGCACATGTATGAGATAAGGATGACAAGGACGTTCCGCAGGGATACGGAACGTTGCCGCAAGCGTGGCTACGATATGGAATTGCTCAAGAGAGCGATTCGGGCGCTTGAGGCCGATGGGGTGTTGCCTGCATCGTATCGTGCTCATAAACTCGTGGGGAACTATGCGGGTTGTTGGGAATGCCATCTTAAAGGCGACTGGTTGCTGGTGTGGGAACAAAATGACAGCGAACTAACGTTGCTCTTTACGGGTACGGGTACGCATGCCGACCTCTTTGGATAGATTCTTTTCCTCAGTGGACTCCTCCTTGCGTCCGTATTCGCTTAATGGCAACGAGGCTTCCTTGAGGGTGGAAAGTGAATTGCCAATGGTATCCCAAACTGTTGGGTAAGACCATGTATTGCATGGCTCCCTTCTCTGTCGCATGCTCAGTCAGAAGAAAGAAGGCGAAGGGAATGTTGTGCTATGATATAGTTAAACAAAGTTAAAGGCGGCGGGAGCGGGCAAGGAATGCTTGGTCCCGCCGTTTCAGGTGTAAAAGGACATGACAAAGACAGATATGAAAAGTATGATGAAGACTATGGCCCTGATGGGCGCAACAGCGGTGGCTCTCGCAGGCTGCCGCTCGGCGAGAGTGGATAAGACTGCTGCTGGCGATGAGCCAAACTGGAGTGTGAGCAAGGACATCGACGGTTCCTACCTGGTGCTGTCGGATGCACAGCGCGAGATGGTGGGGCAGAACAATGACTTTGCCTTCAATCTCTTCCGCAAGACCATGGGTATGGACTCCCGCGTAATATCGCCCTTGAGCGTCACCTACCTGATGAGCATGCTGGCCAATGGCGCCGGCGGCGACACCCAACAGCAGGTGCTTGCCACCCTGGGCTGGGCAGGCAAGGGACAGAACCAGCCTACGCTGAGGAACATCAACGAGTTCTCGCGCATGATGATGGAGAAGGCCGGCCATATGGACAGGGATGTGAAGGTGAACATTGCCAATTATGTGGCAGTGAACAACCGCTTCAAGGTGAACAGTGAGTTCCAGAAGACGGTGGAGCGAAACTATAAGGCGGGCGTTGAGAGCCTGGACTTCACTTCCCCCAAGACGCTCAAGCGCATCAACGGCTGGTGCTCCGACCAGACCCACGGCATGATTCCCAGCATCATCGACCAGGTTGATCCACAGGCTGTATCCTACCTGATGAACGCCATCTACTTCAATGGAACGTGGGCTGATAAGTTTGACAAGAAGCAGACCAAGGTGGAACCTTTCCGCGGCTATACGCGTGACATGAAGCGCGTGAGCATGATGCACCGCCACGATGACTACTATTATGCCGACGGCGAAGGCTACCAGGCTGTGCGCATCCCCTACGGTAACGGGGCATACAGCATGACCGTGCTGCTGCCTGCAGAGGGCAAATCGGTGAATGAGATAATGGCAGGGATGAACGGAGAGAAGTATGAGGCTTTGCTCGGCAATATGGCTGAGTGTGACGTAGATCTGAAGCTCCCGCGCTTCACCACCGAGGTGGAGCAGCCTCTCAATGACGTCATCTCAGAGCTGGGCGCGCCGCTCATCTTCACCCCGCAGGCCGACTTCCGCCAGTTTGCAAGCGGCCAGTTCAGCGTGTCGAAGATGCTTCAGAAGGCCAAGATAGAGGTGAGCGAGGAGGGTACAAAGGCCTCTGCCGTAACAGCCGCCATCATGTGCATGAGTCTGATGCAGCCTGAGGCCAAGCGTAGCGTGGTGTTCCATGCCGACCGCCCCTTCGCTTACATCATCAGCGAACGCAGCACCGGCAACATCTTCTTTATGGGACAGTTTACCGGCGAGTAAGATAAGACCGTTTCCTCATCGCCATGGACATACAGGTCAGTGGCGACGGAAAAGCCCGAGGAGTGGAGCGCATGGCTTCATCCTCGGGCTTCCTGTTTCGTACCCATGCCGTTGGCTGGCCGTCCGACTCTGGTATGGGTGGTCAGATGCAGCGCGCTGCATGTGCCATCTCAGCGCACTGCGTTTGTCATTGCAGCGCGGTGCGTTGGTCATCGCACCGCATTGCGTTTCTTGACGAAGCTTGCATGGTGCAGGATGGGGGCGTTCAGCGATTGGTCTTGCACCCTATAGGCGCGAAGCCTCCAATCTGCCGACTTCATTTTATCAGGAACTTGCGCGACTTGCCGCCTGCGTGTGCCACATAGGTGCCACGGCGCAGGGCCAAGCTGCGGAGCAACTTGCTGTTGAGGTTGCCGCGCAGACTTGCCACCATGCTGCCGTCGGTGGAATACACGCACACCACTCCAGGATGCCCCTTCTGTGCGTCCCCTTGCACTTTGCTGACGGCTGTGGGGAGCAGCGAACCCTTGTAGCGATAGTTGAAGCGGCCGTTTGGCGCACAGTCGCCATTGGCTATGAAGTCGAGAATCTCGGTGGTGAGCAGGGGCGTGTTGTCCGTCCACTTGAAGTCGAAATCCACGTCCTCGAGCATCCCGAGGCTGGCACGCGACACTGCGTACATCATCTCCTTACCCTCCTTGACGCATGTTACCGCCTCCACGTTCTGCCATGACTTGGTTTCGCTGTCCCAGCGCATGAGGGTGGGTGTGACGCCCGAACGGCTTATGCGGTAGTCATACCCCTCCCACCCGGTGGTGTAGTCCTTATCTACATTGAGCAATACGCTCATGTAGTCGGTGGCTATGGAGTGCGATGCATAGGGGATGTATTGTGCGGCGCGGGCGTATAGGTAGAGGCTGTCGGCATCGCGGCTCACCTTGCATGCCACTATGTCGGCGCTCTTGCGCTTCATACATACGGCTTTCATGGCCGATGTGGAGGTGTAAGCCACATCGCCCGGCTCGTCGAGGAACTCGGGTGTGATGTCGGCCCATTGGGCAAAGCCCTGGTCGGTGTTGATGGTGTGGCACACTGTGGGTGCGGGTATCTTGTTCACGCCACGGTAGCGGCGCACGCCAGAGACCATCTGCATGTAGTAGTTGTCGCGTATGAGAGGCTCCGAGCTGGGCTCTATGTCGCGGTTGAACTCCTGGTTATATACATCCACGAAGTAGGTTTCGCCTATGGCCTTGGCCGCTCCTGGGCGTGTGTAGCCCTTCTCGCCCTCGCTCTTCACGATGAACCTCTGTGCCATCCACTCGTTCCACTGTGTGAGCATGAGCACTTTGGGATGCTTGCTGATGGCCTGCTTGAGCTGTTCGGCAAAGAACTTGCCGTAGGGAGTCACGCTGCACAGTCCGTACTTATCCACCGCCGGCTCCCTGCCGTTGCTGTAGCTCTTGCCTATGCTCGAGCTGGGATGCATGGCTGTGGAGACGGTCATCTGCTCATACACAGTGCGTCCGGTCTCCTTGGAATAATTGATCTTCTGGGGGTAGAAGGCGAGCCAAGGCCATTTGTCCTCCCCTTCCTCCCATGCCCAACTGTGCCGCATGGTGAAGTGGTCTCGTATCTCCTGGCTGATGTCGGCCTTTGCCGAGGCGTCGATAAGGATGAGCGGCTTGCCGTTCCAGCGGAACCAGTACTTGTCGTTGGCCGCTTTCTTGTACCATTTATTATAGAGCTGTGTCACCACCCCTGCGGTGTTGGCGTGGCAGCAGAAGGCCAGCTTGGGTGATGGAAGCCCCAGCGAGGTGCGTCGGTCTATCTCGTCGATGACCACCTGCACCTGTGCATCGTAGGTGAAAGCGTTGGTCACATCGAAGAAGTAGAAGTCTATGCCCGCATCGGTGAGCATCTGCATGTGCTTGGCCACAATGAAGCGGTCGCCCCCGCTATAGTATCCCAGCGCCGGTTTGCTGCCCCAGTGGAACTGTCCCTCGGCACCCCATGCGGGCGAGTCAGGGTTCTTCTCCAGCAGTCGGGTGATGTCCTTCACCTCGGCGCCGTGCTGTCCGTGCCACACATAATAGAACATGCCCACACGGCACGCTGTATCTTTCTTTGCACGGCTTACGCCCATGTCGGATGAGGCCACGTTGCGGCCCAGCCCGTCGCAGCACACCCATGTGTCGCTCATTACATCCACACTCTGTCCCATGGCCAGCGATGCGGTGGTCATCAGCACGGCTGCTATGGCCGTGCACCTCTTTGTCTTGGTTGTTTTTGCTCTCATCTTAGTTCTCAGGTTTATGGTGGTTTGAATGTTTTATTGTAGAGAGTAAAGTGTTTCTTGCCGGTACGTGGATTGTGGGGCGGGTGTCAGGTGGTGGCTTGTGCCGCCTTGGTCTTCTTCCCGGAGTTCAGTGCTACGAGCATTCCCCCTATGAGCACCATGCAGCCCAGTAGCGCCATCCAGGTGACGCGCTCGTGTAGCACCACGGAGCCCACCGCCATGGTGAGCAGGCTTTGGAAATATACATAGTTGGTGAGACGCACAGCGCCCAGCACCTTCATCACCCTGTTCCACACCAGAAAACCGCCTGTGGAGGCCACCAGTCCCAGGAAGAGTAGGTTGCTCAGGACGGGTGTGCGCATCAGTATGGCGGTATCGGTGCAGAGCGGATGCACAAGCAGGAACCAGGGCAGTATGGTGAGCACACCATAGCCAAAGACCTTGCGTGTGAGAAAGACTGCCCCATAGCGCAGCATCACCCTGCGCATGAGCAGTGAGTAACTGCCCGACCACATGCGCCGGTGGCTTACTGCCACCATGCACACATAGGCCAGCAGGAACCGATAGAAGAAGATGTCGGCAGGTGTGAGCCCGTAACCGATAAGCAACTTGCTGCTGACAAAGGTGGTGCCCCATACGGCCACCACGAGCATTGCTCCCACATGCCCCATCCACTCCTTCATATTAGCGTACCATTATCTTGCGTCCGTCCTTGATGTAGATGCCGCGTTGGGGAGTGCCAGTAATGCGGCGGCCCAGCAGGTCATAGAGGGCTGCGGGCTGTGCAGAAGCATCATCGGCGCCAGTCACTTCATGGATGCCGGTGGCCAGTGACACCTGTATGGGCTCGCTCCAATTGCTTGTGGCGAATCCGTCGGCCAGCGCACGCACACGATAGGTGTATGTAGCATCGGCGGTCAGATTGGTGAAGGTGTAGGCGGTGGCAGCGGTGGTCACAGTCTGGCTCTTGCTCTTGTGGGCCTGTGCACGCTTGCCTATGGTCTTCACAGGAGCCTTGAAGAGTGTGCTGAGGTCGTCATCGCTGAAGGTGCCGTCAAGTACAATCACACGAGACACATAGGCGCGGTTGCTGGAGAATAGCACCACCTGGCAGTCTTCGGACAATTCCTTGATAGGTACTGCGAAGTAGGCATCCTCCTTCTCCAGTGTTGCTTCGCCCAGCAATTCGGCCTGTCCGTCTCCTTCGCTGTAGCCGATCTGCAGCTTGTTGCTCTTTTCGTTGAACCAGCGAGCCACTATCACCACGGTGATGACGTCGTTGCTGGGGCTGATGGCAGGTGTTGTGAGTCTGCCTGCTACACTGCTGGAACCCATCTTCACTTCGTTGCGGGGTGTGGTGAACAGCTTCAGGCCGGTCCATCCAGCGGTATGGGTGTATTTGTTGAGATTGCTGGCAACGTCCTGGTTGCCGTCCTGGGTCTTTCCGTTATTGAAGCCCTTGAAGTCCTCGTCCAGCATGATACTCTCCTCTATGCTGCCTTCGTTGTTCCCGGTAGCGGTCAGCTGCACCTCGTAAGATGTGGCGCCCTCCACCTTCTGCCATTGTGCGGCGAAGCCGCTGGCGGTCACCTGGGTGGCAGGCAGTGCGGTGGGAGTGGCCAGTTGGGGCAGAGCCTTGCCGCCGTCAAAGGTGAAACTGATGAGTCCGTCCTTCTCTGCAATGTTCTCGATGGGTCGTCCCATGAACTTGCGACCGTTGCTGTTGAGGTTGTAGAGCTTGGCAGCAGGGTTGCTGCTGTCGGTCAGTGCAGTCTTCTTGGAAGTTCCCGGCCATGTGTCGCCCGCAGTGTTGTAGTGCGACAACTTGCCATCGGCTGGAATGATGGTCATGCGCTGGTGGCTGGCCACATTGTTGACGGTGTTCTGCTTCCATGCATTGCTGTTGAAGTCAACGTGCAGGATGAGCATGCCATGTGCGGGAGCATAAGCATCCCAACTCTCCTGCTGGTGGTTCTCGAGCAGGTAATACTCACCGGGGAACTTGGGGTTGGCGTTCCTGATAAGGTATGCCACTGGCTCCTTGGTGATGGCCGGCATGTCATTCACGTTGCAGGGCTGTGTGAGTTCTACGGGTGTGAGCCATCCGCAATACATGCGCTCGTAGCTGGTGAAGGGAGCAGGAGTCTCGCCGTAGCCGTCCTCGCCGTTGTACGAACCATAGTCCATCAGATCCCACACGTTCATGCCGAAGTTCTCTCCATCGGCGCTCGTATCGTACATGTCGGGGATGGCCAGGCAGTGGCTGAACTCATGGCAGGCTGTGCCAATGCCGTCCATCTTGTTGCCCGAGGAGCCGCGCAGCTCGCTGGAGCAGGCATAGGTGTCGATGGTGACTCCGTTGATGGTGAGGGCACCAGGGCCGTCATTGTACTTGGCAGCCTCTGAGAGTTCAAACTCATGCGGCCAGATGGTGTTTGCAGGTGCATCGGCATGCTCGCCGTAGCCTGCATATACCACATATACCTGGTCCACATAGCCGTCGCCATCCCAGTCATATCTCTTGAGGTCGATGCCTGACACGGCCAACTTCACGGCTTCGGCCACCATCTCAGCGGCATGCTTGTCGTTGCCGTCACTGTCGTTGTCGCCGTAGTAGGAGAGGTTCTTGCTCAGCGTGACGGGTCCCATGACGTCGAAGTCGAGGGAGAACTTGCCGTAGCTCTGGCTCAGGAAGTAGTCGCGAACAGAGCCCGTGCAGTTGTTGTCCGAGTATCCGGCCTTATTGAAATAGTCATTGTATTCGGCCTGGGTATGCTGCATCTTCTTGTCCTTGTAGTTGACCAGAATCACGAGGCCCTTTCGCTCGCCCGAGATAGGGTTGGTCTCAGCACCCCACGCTGCCTTGTGCTTGGTGCGCTTGGCTATTCGGTGTGCGTTGCGTGCCTGCACCTTGGCCTGCAGCTTGCTCTGTGCCTGCTGCAAGGATATCTCTTGGGGGATGTTCTCTTCGTTCATTACAAAGGCGCGGCCGTCTGCTGTCTTCCAGTAGTGATAGTTCTCGTCACCGCTCAGTGTGGCTGTCACCTGGGTGCCGTCGCTTAATGTCAATGTGCGCTGTGTGCGCCTGGCTGGCACTGCACTTGCAGTCAGGGTCAGCATGGCCAGCGCGATAGATAGAATGATTTTCTTCATAAAGTGATATTGTTCAACGTATATATACTTTCCTTACACTGTTGTCGGGGTAGCGCAGCACATAGATGCCGGCGCGCAGGGAGAGGCGATGGATCTCGTCGGCTTGGCACTCGGTGACGAACATACCGTCGGTGGCAAACACGCGCACACGCTGCTCGCTCTCCTGCATATCGCTGATGCCAGTAGCCAGGGTGCTGAATGTGGCGGGCACCGACCATGCTCCGTTGAGGTAGTCATCGGCCATAGCCTGCACCTCGAAGGTGTATATGTGATTCTCCTGCAGTCCTGTCACCCTGTGGCTGGTGCCGTTGATGCTGTCGGCCAGGCACACTACATCCTGTCCGTCAAGTACCTTCAGCCGGTAGCATTGTGCTTCAGATACGGGCTGCCAGACCAGAGTGGCTTCGGTCTCACCCACTTTCTGGGCCTCAAGACCAGTGGTGAGAGCCAATGTGCCGCGCGGCATGAACTTCAGTGTTACCAGTCCGTCTTCATCCTCCTGTATATCCACGATGGGCTTGCTCATGTATTTCCCCGTGAAGAGAACGCTGGCAGGTGTGGTATTGTCCGTCAGTTCGTGGTTGTCAGAGGTGCCTGGCCACAGGTTGCCACGCAGGCTCTCCACCCACTGGTCCAGCGAAGAAGCGTTGTTGCTGCCTATAAGCTGGTTGTTGGCAGGGATGATGGTCATGCGCTGATGGTTGGCCTGCACGTTCACGGTGTTGCTTGTCCAGGCGGTGGCAGAGTAATCCACGTGTGTGATCATCAGTCCGTGTCCGCGGCTGCCGCACATCTTCACGTCCCATCCATCGGCCTGTCTGTTCTCCAGGATGTAGTATTCATTGGTGTTGAAGTCGCTCACCACCTTCCATCCACAGCCTCCCTTGGCAAAACTGTGCAGGTGCAGAGTGGTGGGTTCGCTCACTGTCTGAAGCGGTTGCCAGCCCATGAAGTCGCGTTCATAGGCGGTGTAGCCCACGGGGGTGAAGCCATTGTTGGCATATTCACCGTAGTCCATCACGCTCCAATAGTCCATGCCGAAGCATGTGCCACGTGTGTCGTAGAAGTCGGGCAACCCCAATGCATGGCTCAGTTCGTGCACAAACACACCCACACCATCGGGGATGGATATGTATTCTCCTGTGGAGAGTTTCTTCATGCGGCTTTCACATACAGATGAGTTGGCGGCAAAGCGGATACCGCCGATGGTGCTTGCACCGCTCACCTCCTTGGGCCAGATGGCATTCTCATCAGTGCTGTTGCTCTCTCCCAGCCCGGCAAAAACGAACATCACCAGGTCAACAGCGCCATCGCCGTCGTTGTCATAGAGGCTCCAGTCTGTTCCTGCGGCCGTGGCTTTGCTGATGGCTTCGGAACAGAACTTGTCATAGTTGATGTCCTTGCGCTTTCCGTCGGCCGAGTTGGCGCCGTAGTAAGCGTATCCCTTGTCGAGCTTGACGGGACCGATGGCGGTGAACTCCGGCTGGAATTCTCCTCTGCTCTGCTCTGTAAAGTACTCGCGCAGGCTGCCCTTGCTGCCGTGGCCGGTGTAGGGCGAACCATCGGCGTTGCCGTTACAGTAGAGATGATAGTAACGGTTCACGGCTTCGGCATCCTCGCCTACGGCAAAGTCCTTGTCGGCAAACGATACCAGCACCACGGGCACGCGCTTCACTCCGTGCTGTCCCAGTGGTGCACCGGCAGCCGAACCCACCTTGCGGCGCACAGCCTTGCGCCTGCCGTTGGCCTCCGAGAGCAGTGCCTGCCACTCCTCATCGTCCTCCACCAGCCGGTAGCCCAGCGAATCTCGCACGATGGTCTCCCCTGCGTCGGTCATGTAATAGGTGAAATGTTCGTTGCCCATGCGGGTTACCTCCAGCTGTGAGCCGTCGGCAAGTGTTATGTTGATACGTATGCGCTCGGATGGAGCCGCGCTTAGCGGTTGGACAGAAGCGCACATGGTAGCCGCCAGAAGCGTAAGGCCCAAGAGCCGTCTCCCAGTGAATAATCTTGTCATAAAGTCTATAATATAATATGTATTGTAGTGCAAAGGTACGGTTTTTTGGGTGCAGGAAGAAAAAAAGTGGCGCAAACATTTGCGGGCAAGAGTAAAAGTTTATACTTTTGCAACGCAATAAGGCAATGGGGGATTAGCTCAGCTGGCTAGAGCGCTTGCATGGCATGCAAGAGGTCATCGGTTCGAACCCGATATTCTCCACACTACGCAGGACGGGAGATTTGTCATGAGGGACAAGTCTCCCGCTCTTGTTTAAGCTGGATTATACAATTAAAACTTCAAGATATGGACAAGCAGAAGAGGGTCACACTCCCCGAAAACGCATTCAGAGAACTCAAGGAGGGCGAACAGTACACACCGCTGATGCCCAAGGACTCGCATCCCCGCGAGGTGACAGCATGGTCAGTGGGGTGGGGTATCCTGATGGCAGTGCTCTTCAGTGCCGCTGCTGCCTACCTGGGACTGAAGGTAGGTCAGGTGTTTGAGGCAGCCATTCCCATCACCATCATCGCTGTGGGCGTGAGCGGAGCCACTCACCGCAAGAACGCCATGGGCGAGAACGTCATCATCCAGAGCATTGGCGCCTGCAGCGGAGTCATTGTGGCAGGAGCCATCTTCACGCTTCCTGCGCTCTACATCCTGCAGGCCAAGTATCCCGAGATGACTGTCAACTTCCTCGAAGTGTTCCTTGCCAGTCTGCTGGGCGGCATTCTGGGCATTCTGTTCCTTATTCCCTTCCGCAAGTATTTCGTCAAGGAAATGCATGGCAAGTATCCTTTCCCCGAGGCTACAGCCAGCACGCAGGTGCTGGTGAGCGGCGGTCAGGGAGGTTCGCAGGCTCGTCCCCTGCTCATAGCCGGACTGCTGGGCGGACTGTATGACTTCTGTGTGGCCACCTTCGGATTGTGGAACGAGAACTTCACCAGCCGTGCCATTCTGTGGGGCGATACCGTAGCCGAGAAGGCCAAACTCGTGTTCAAGTGCAACACCAGTGCGGCTGTGCTGGGCATGGGCTACATCGTGGGCCTCAAGTATGCCTTCATTATCTGCTGCGGCTCCGCCCTGGTATGGTGGCTGATAGTGCCTGCCATTGCCCTGTTCTTCCCCGACCTGGAGATCTCCAGCGGACTTACAGCGGCTGCCGCATCGCCTGAGGAACTCTTCCGTTATGCCAAGAGCATCGGCATAGGCGGTATTGCCATGGCCGGTGTGATAGGTATCGTCAAGAGTTGGAAACTCATTGTGGGCGCTGTGAAGCTGGCTGCCTCCGAGATGGGAAGCAAGAAGACCGACGGTGCCGATGTGGAGCGCACCCAGCGTGATATTCCCATGCGCAGCGTGGCACTGGGCATCATCGTGGCACTTATTGCCACCTTCCTCTTCTTCCAGTGGGATGTGATGGGCGGCGTATTGCGCTTCAGCCTGGTGGCTATCCTGCTGGTGGCCGTCATCACCTTCCTTTTCACCACCGTGGCAGCCAATGCCATTGCCATCGTAGGCTCCAATCCCGTGAGCGGAATGACGCTCATGACCCTCATCCTGGCTTCTGTCATCATGGTGGCAGTGGGCTTGAAGGGCACATCAGGCATGGTGGCAGCCCTCATCATGGGCGGTGTGGTGTGTACGGCACTCAGCATGGCTGGCGGTTTTGTCACCGACCTCAAGATAGGTTACTGGCTTGGAGCCACTCCACAGAAGCAGGAGACCTGGAAGTTCCTGGGCACTCTGGTGAGTGCTGCTACAGTGGCCGGTGTGATTATGATACTGAACAAGACCTATGGCTTCGACAATGGCCAGCTCTCAGCACCCCAGGCCAATGCCATGGCAGCCGTCATCGAACCGCTGATGAACGGTAGTGGTGCACCCTGGTTGCTCTATGGCATCGGCGCTGCCATTGCCCTTCTGCTCAATGCCTGTGGTGTGTCGGCCCTTGCCTTTGCACTTGGCATGTTCATCCCATTGGAGCTCAACCTGCCCCTGTTGGCTGGTGGAGCCATCCAGTGGTTTGTTACCACACGCAGCCAGGACGTTTCGCTCAACAATGCCCGCAGCGAGCGTGGCACTCTGCTCAGCAGTGGATTTATCGCCGGAGGTGCTCTGATGGGTGTGGTGAGTGCAGCCTTGCGCTTCGGCGGAGTGGAGTTCGATTACGCCTCATGGTGGGACAACACGCTGAGCGAACTGCTCTCGCTGGGCATGTACTGCATGCTCTGCATCTTCCTCATCAAGCATAGCATGAAGGCCAAAGCCTGACCTAAAAGGGCGAAATACAGCTCTTTCGGACAAAAAAGCGCGGCAAGGGACGACCACATACGCAGAAAAGTCGTACCTTTGCCGCGCTGTCACGTGTTGGCAGCATATTTCAAACCTATAATTAAAGTTTAATTAAATTATGGCAACAAAAATCAGATTGCAGCGCCACGGCCGTAAGGGTTATGCCTTTTACAGCATCGTAATCGCTGACGTAAGAGCTCCACGCGATGGTAAGTTTACAGAGAAGATTGGTACGTACAATCCCAACACCAATCCTGCCACTGTAGATTTGAAATTCGACCGCGCCCTTTATTGGGTAGAGGTAGGCGCACAGCCCACCGACACGGTTCGTAACATTCTGTCTGACGAGGGTGTTTATTTGATGAAGCACCTCCGTGGTGGTGTGAAGAAGGGTGCTTTTGATGAGGCTACCTGTGATGCAAAGTTTGCAGCATGGAAGGCCGACAAGCAGAAGGGCCTGGAGGCTTTCGAGGCCAAGAAGGCTGCTGACAAGAAGGCTGCTGAGGCAGCTCGTCTGGATGCAGAGAAGAAGGTCAACGAGGAGATCGCTAAGAAGGTAGCCGAGAAGAAGGCCGCTGAGGCTGCTGCTAAGGCAGAAGCTGAGGCAGCTGGCGCTGAGGGCGCACAGGCAACCGAGGGTGAAACAGAAACTCCCGCAGAGGCTTAAGCAATCAATCACAAACCATTATTTCAATTAGACTTTTTCCAAACAACAACCAGAGGGGCGTTGCCGTGAGGCAATGCCCCTCATCTTTTTACCCATGAGCGGTTCTGTGCCTTGGGCTTTATGCTGATTCGCCTGCCCAGGAACCTTCTCCTTGCGAAATGAGCCTGCTGCTTCGGGCAAGTTATATATGTCTGATAATCAGTGAAAGCCAGTACCGCAAGAATGATAGTGTGGTGATACTGCAGTTTATGTTGGCTGGTACTGAAGTATCAGCAGGGTGGCAAGGCAGTACCGGCATGCTGAAATCGCCGAGTATCCTTGTTTGCTTTTTCTACGCAAGCGCCTTCTCTTTTCCTTCCAACGGACTTCATGGGAAAATGTACTTCAAAGCCATCTGTGGGGAAGGGTGTTTCTAACAGAAATCAGAGCGGTGCATCGGAAGCCGTGCTGCGATGGACAGACAAATATACCGTGGTGCTTGAGTCAACGTAGTGTGATGGGTATATCAGCGGAATATGGCGCGTGTTTTCGCATAAAGCGATGCATGTATCAACGGAATATGATGCGTATGTCGGCGTAATGCGATGTGTATATCAGCGGAATATGGCGCATTGGCCGTTGGAGTGTGTTGCATCTGTGATTGCCGTGTGCTGAGTTTCTGGGGTAAGCGGGGATGGGTGTAACAGCAAAGGGGCTGTCCCGGTGTTCGGAACAGCCCCTTGCTTGTAGTGATGGCAGGGAAACGATGATGTGTATCCCGCCTTTCTGCTGTGGGTTATCGGATTTCCACTTCTTCCTTCATGTCTATCTCCTGGCCCTGTGCGTCGTAGAATTCGTATTGCAGGAAGGCCAACTTCTGGCTGGGGATTACTTTCACGCCGAAGCCAAAGCGCCACTGCCAGCGTTTCTTGATAGAGAGCAGCCCCTGGTTGAGGTAAGCAGCCACGTAGGGATGCACGTGCAGGGTGAAGTTCTTGATGCCCAACTTGTAGTAGAGAAGTTCTATCTTGCCCTCGAGCACCTTGTCGAAGAGGAAACTGCTCTTGATTGTGCCTGTTCCGTGACAAGTGGGGCAGGTCTCATCCACCTTCACGTCCATCACGGGACGCACACGTTGGCGTGTGATCTGCATAAGCCCGAACTTGGACAGAGGCAGGATGTTGTGGCGTGCGCGGTCACGCTTCATGTTCTCGCACATGTGCTCATAGAGCTTCTGACGGTCTTCTGCCAGCTTCATGTCGATGAAATCTACCACGATGATGCCACCCATGTCTCGCAGTCGCAACTGTCGTGCCAGCTCGTCGGCAGCACCCAGGTTGACGTCGAGTGCATTCGCTTCTTGCCCGTCCTTGTTGCGTGTGCGGTTGCCGCTGTTGACATCCACCACGTGCAGAGCTTCGGTGTGCTCGATGATGAGGTATGCACCGTGCTTGTAGGAAACGGTGCGTCCGAAGCCCGACTTTATTTGCCGTGTGATGTCGAAGTTGTCAAAGATGGGCAGCTTGCCGCGGTAGAGCTTTACGATATCTGCTTTCTCGGGTGCGATGATGGATACGTATCCCTTCACTTCATTGAATACATCTTCGTTGTTGACGTAGATGTTTTCGTAACTGGGGTTGAATACGTCGCGGAGCATACCCACTGTGCGGCTCGTCTCCTCGTAGATGAGTGCGGGGAGCTGCTGTGCTTTCTGTGCATTGCGCAGGGTCTGTTCCCATCGGGCAGCCAGCACCTTCATCTCGGCGTCGAGTTCTGCCACGCGCTTGCCCTCGGCTACGGTGCGTACGATGACGCCGCAGTTGCGCGGTTTAATGCTCTGTATGGTCTGCTTGAGTCGTGCCCGCTCCTCTGAGCTTTTGATTTTGGTCGATACCGACACCTTGTTGTCAAAGGGTACGAGCACCAGATAGCGTCCCGGGAAAGTGATTTCGCAGGTGAGTCGTGGTCCCTTGGTGCTGATGGGTTCCTTCACTATCTGCACCAGCAGTTCCTGTCCCTGCTTGAGCACATTCTGCACGCTTCCGCTCTTCTCCAGTTCTGGCTGGAACGATGCTTTTGCGTGCGGATAGAGGTTCTTCTTGTCGTTGAGTACCTGTTTGAGGTACTTGGCATACGAGTTGAATTGGGTTCCGAGGTCCAGATAATGCAGAAAGGCGTCTCTCTCATGTCCCACGCTTACGAAACATGCGTTGAGTCCTGGCATGAGCTTATGCACCTTGGCCAGGTAGATGTTGCCCACCGAGAAGGAGGCAGACTGGCCTTCTTCCTGATATTCCACCAGTCGCTTGTCTTCGGTAAGTGCGATGGATATCTTCTTGGGCTGTACATTGATGTAGAGTTCGCTTGTCATACTCTGGTTGTCTAACTAAAAAAAGACTCGGTGACAGAGCACTGACTGTCACCGAGCTATCCTTTACTGAGAGAGTCTTACTTGCTCTTGTGTCTGTTCTTTCTCAGTCTCTTCTTACGCTTGTGCGTTGACATCTTGTGTCTCTTATGCTTCTTTCCGTTTGGCATAATTGTATTATTTTATTGGGTTAGTATATCCGATTTCTGCTTATGAGCGTACAAAAGTACTGCTTTTCCTCAATACGACCAAGAGTTAGGGGCGAATTTTGAAGTTTGAATACGCATTTAAGTCCCTGGGCACCCCTCTCTTTGGGGTGCCGCAGTGCAAATCCGCAGTTCCTGTTTCGCAGTCCGCACTCCTTGTGCACTCACTTGTTGAGTCCTTCGGCAGTGTAGTACTTGGTCTTGCTCAGAGGCTCTATGCTGCCAAACTGGCTCCATCCTGCATCCTGCTTGTACTGGTCGAGGAATGCGTCGGGTACGTAGAGTGTGCAGCCCTTTGAGGGTGTGCAGTTCTTGGGCATTGGGTAGAACTCGGTGCTCAGCAGATATACCTTCTTGAACTTCTCGGGTGCGGGGAACATGCCAAACATGCGGTTCTTCACGTCATTGGGGATGGTGAGCTCCTCCACGCCGGTACATCCGTCGAAGGCACCGTCGTCCAGCTTCTTCATCGTGATGGCCAGGATGATGCGCTTGAGTGATGAGCAGTCCTTGAAGGCTCCCTCTCTGATCCACCATATCTGGTCGCTGAAGATGGCATACTGCAGTGACTTGCAGCCGTAGAAGGCATCTACACCCACAGTGGACACGTTCGCCTTGAGGCCCTTGAGTGCAGAGCAGCCCATGAATGAGCGGTCATTGATGACGGGAACGAAGCCCTGGAAGTGCACCTGCTCCAGTGATGTGCATCCGCTGAAAGCATCCTCGGCGATGTGTGTCACCTTGGGACCAATCCACATCTCGCGTATCTTGGTGTTGCCTTCAAACTCCTTCTGTCCGATGCTTGCAATCTGGCTGGTGAAGCCAAGCTTTTCAGCCTCCACAACTTTCTTCTCCGAGCGGTCCTTGCTGCTGTAGAAGTAGATGTCCTTGTCGGGCTTTGCACTGCTCTTCTTCTTGGTGCTGGTGCTTGTGGTCTGCTCCTTGCCGTCCTGTGCAGCCTTGTTGCCGCATCCTGTCAGTGTGAGTCCGGCGGCCATAGCCAGTGCCAGAACCCATGCTTGTGTCTTGATGTGTCTCATGTCTTTTGTGTTGTGTGTATGGGTAAATACGTTTGTTCGTGTCACAAAGGTAGGCAAAATAATCCGCACCTCCACCAAAACCCCCGCTTTTTTACCCTTATTATATAAATAATGAGTACCTTTGCAGTTCCCTTGCAGGTTCCTTCGGGTATCATCGGAGGGCATTCTCCCGCGTGGAGAGGCTGGGTGGCAGGCACGCAGATGTGGCTTGCCCGAGAGGGAGGAAAGAAGATTAGCAAGCAAGAAACAAGAATGATTTCAATAGACCATTTGAGTGTGGAGTTCAGCGCACGGCCGCTCTTCACCGATGTCAGTTATGTCATCAACGACCGCGACCGCATTGCCCTGGTGGGCAAGAACGGTGCCGGCAAGAGCACGATGCTCAAGGTGATAGCGGGGCTGCAGGCTCCCACCGAGGGTACAGTGTCGGTGCCGCGTGATACCACAGTGGCTTACCTGCCACAGGTGATGGTGCTGAGCGACGGACACACGGTGCGTGAGGAGGCCGAGAAGGCTTTTGCGGGCATCCGCGATATGGAGCGCCAGATACAGGAGATGAACGACCAGCTGGCCGAGCGCACCGATTACGAGTCGGAAGAATACATGTCGCTGGTGGAGCGCTTCACGCATCTGAGCGACCGCTTCCAGATGATGGGAGGCCTCAATTACCAGGCCGAGCTGGAACGCACCTTGCAGGGACTGGGCTTCAGCCGTAGTGACCTTGACAGGCCCACCAGCGAGTTCAGCGGCGGATGGCGCATGCGCATCGAGTTGGCAAAGCTTTTGCTGGGCCGTCCTGACGTGCTCCTGCTCGATGAGCCCACCAATCATCTCGACATCGAGAGCATTCAGTGGCTCGAGCAATTCCTCTGCACCCGCGCCGGAGCAGTGGTGCTGGTGAGCCACGACCGTGCATTTATAAATAATGTAACCAACCGCACGCTGGAGATATCCTGCGGACGGGTGTATGACTACAAGGTCAAGTACGACGAGTATATCAACCTGCGGGCCGAGCGCAGGGAGCAGCAGTTGCGTGCCTATGAGAATCAGCAGAAGGAGATAGCCGACATCAAGGCCTTCATCGAGCGCTTCCGCTATCAGGCCACCAAGGCTATACAGGTGCAGAGCCGCATCAAGCAGCTGGAACGCATCGTGCCTATCGAGGTGGATGAAGTGGATAACAGCGTTCTGCGTCTCAAGTTCACCTGCAGCCAGCGCAGCGGTGACTATCCCGTGATATGTGATGACCTGGCCAAGAGTTATCCTGCCCGCAACGCCAGCGAGACGGAGCATGTCATCTTCAGCAATGTCAACCTCACCATCAGTCGTGGTGAGAAGGTGGCGTTTGTGGGACGTAACGGCGAGGGAAAGACCACGCTGGTGAAGTGCATCATGGACTCTGCTGCCCATCCCGACAAGGATGGAGCGGGCAGCGGATTCTACTCGGGCAGCCTGCGTGTCGGGCATAATGTGCAGATAGGCTACTTTGCACAGAACCAGGCACAGCTTCTCGACGGCGAACTGACTGTGATGGATACCATCGACCGCGTAGCCAAGGGGGACATCCGACTCAAGATAAGGGACATCCTGGGCGCATTCATGTTTGGCGGGGAGGCTGCTGACAAGAAAGTGAAATTCCTGAGCGGCGGCGAGCGCACCCGTCTGGCCATGATAAAGCTCCTGCTTGAGCCGGTCAACTGCCTTATCCTCGACGAGCCTACCAACCATCTGGATATGCGTTCGAAGGATGTTCTGAAGGCTGCCATACGCGATTTCGACGGAACAGTCATCGTGGTGAGCCACGACCGCGACTTCCTTGACGGGCTCGTGAGTAAGGTATATGAGTTCGGTGAAGGCAAGGTGCGCGAGCATTTGGGAGGCATCTACGACTTCCTGCAGGCCAAGCAACTCACCTCGCTCACTTCGCTCAATACGTCGGCCGGCCGCGAGACCAGTACCGGCCAGCCTGCTGCCGAGCCGGCCAAACCAGCCAAAGGAGGTGCGCAGAGCTACGAGGAGCAGAAGGCGCAGCAGCGCAAACAGAAGCGCCTGGAGAAGGCCGTTGCCGAGGCAGAGGAGCAGGTGACGCAACTGGAGGCTGCCATCCGCATCCTCGAAGAGCGGATATCTACCCCCGAAGGCAGTGCCGATACGTCGCTCTACGACAAACATGCCAACCTCAAAAAGCAGCTTGCCAAGGCCGAAAGCCTGTGGGAGCAGGCGGTGGAGGAGCTTGAGTCGCCCCTCTGAACTTCTTCCCCAAGGGAACTGACCACGCAGGGTGCTACAGTGCATGCAGAGGTTGGCCTCGCGCAAAGCGATAAAGAGACTGATTTGAAGTGATGAACAATTAAATTATAAACAACAACCCTTTCCCTTCACCCCATGACGGAACCCCTTGCAGGGCAGTCTGTCAGTTGCGGGAGAATGAGGAGAAGGCCATAACACAACACTATGAAGACAAAGTTGATGTTGCACGCGATGACATTCGCTGCTGTTCTGGCATCTTGCCAGACCAATGGTGGTTCAGGTGAAAAGTCGGGCATCGACCTGGCCAACCTTGACAGCACCTATCAGCCAGGCGCTGATTTCTACATGTATGCCACTGGTGGATGGCAAAAGAGCCACCCTCTGACGGATGAGTACAGCCGCTTTGGCAGTTTCGATATCCTGCAGGAGAACAACAACAAGCAGCTTCGCACGCTCATCGACAGCGTGGCAGGACTGGAGAACAAGCAGGGTAGCATCGAGCAGAAGATAGCCGACCTCTACAACTCAGCCATGGACTCTGCCACCCTGCAGCAGCATGGTCTCGACGACATGGCGGCTTTTCTGGCTTGCGACGGCTACCGTACCAGCGCTGAGGTGACCGCTCAGTGGCTTGACCAGGTTTGGCCCCGCATGGAGACACAGGGTGTGGATGGCCTGTTCGGCTTCTATATCGGAGCCGACGAAAAGGACTCCAAGAACAATATCCTCACCATTGGTCAGGGTGGTCTGACGCTTGGACAGAAGGATTATTACGTGGATGCCGACCCCGAGACCGCCAAGGTGCGTGAGGCTTATGTGGCCTACATCCAGAAGTTGGCTGCTCACGTGGGCTTCAGCCAGGACGATGCTGCACGTATGGCACAGGATGTGATGCGCATCGAGACACGTTTGGCCAAGGCCAGCCGCAGCATGACAGAGTTGCGTGACCCTGAAGCCAACTATAATAAGATGTCTTACGAGCAGCTCAAGAAGGATTTCCCTGGCATCAAGTGGGATGCTTACTTCCAGAACTTCGGTATCTCCGGCCTCAAGGAAGTTATCGTGGGTCAGCCCGAGGCTATTCATGAGGTGGAGCGCGTACTGGCAGAGGAGACTCCTGAAGCCCTGCAGAACGTGTATTTGTGGCATGCCATCAACATGGCTTCTGGCTATGTGGATGACGAGAGCCGCAACATTGCCTTCTCATTCTGGGGTACTACACTGAGCGGAAAGACTCAGGATCGTCCCCGCTGGAAGCGTGCTGTATCGAGCGTCGATGGCTTCCTGGGCGAGGCTCTTGGACAGCTCTATGTGGCCAAGTACTTCCCTCCTGCAGCCAAGGAGCGTATGGAGAAGTTGGTGGCCAACCTGCAGCAGGCTCTGGGTGAGCGCATCGATGTGCAGGATTGGATGACTCCCGAGACCAAGAAAGTGGCGCGTGAGAAGCTGGATGCCTTCTATGTGAAGGTGGGCTATCCCAATAAGTGGGCCGACTACAGTTCGCTGGAGATTGGTCACAGCTACCTTCAGAACGTTCTCGCATGCCAGGCATGGAGCCTCAAGGACCAGATAGCCAAGCATCTCAACAAGCCTGTGGATAAGGAGGAGTGGTTTATGACTCCCCAGACAGTGAACGCTTACTACAACCCCACAACCAATGAGATATGCTTCCCTGCAGGCATCCTGCAGCCTCCCTTCTTCGATATGGCAGCCGATGATGCGTTCAACTATGGTGCTATCGGCGTGGTCATCGGCCATGAGATGACTCATGGATTTGACGACCAAGGCTCTAAGTATGACAAGGACGGCAACCTGAAGACATGGTGGAAGCCCGAAGACACCAAACGCTTTGAAGAGCGCATACAGGTGATGCGTGCTTTCCATGACAGCATCGAGGTGCTTCCCGGCCTGCATGCAAACGGTTCGCTCACTCTGGGTGAGAATATGGCCGACCATGGTGGACTGATGGTAGCCTTCCAGGCATTCGAGAATGCAACGGCCAAGAAGCCCCTTGGCACCAAGGACGGATTCACTCCCGAGCAGCGTTTCTTCCTGGCTTATGCCAACGTGTGGGGGCAGAACATACGCGACGAGGAAGTGCGCAAGCGCGTCAAGAGCGACCCTCACCAGTTGGGAAGGTGGCGTGTGAACGGCCAGATGCCTCACATGGACGCATGGTATGATGCATTCGGAATCACCGAGAGCGACCCCATGTTCGTTCCCAAGGATAAGCGCGTGACCATTTGGTAAACAGCAAAGTCTTCCCGCCAGCATTCCTGGCGGGAGGACTTCATACATAGCATATACATACAAAATACCATTTGAAGATTAAGAAACAAGCCTCCTCTTGTCCCTCCGGCAGGGCAGATTCTTCCTCTCACGAGGGAGGGTGAGAGGGGGCTTTCCTTTTCATCCATACCATATGCCGTTAAGATTACCAGACAAACTGCCCGCCATTGAGTTCCTCAAGCACGAGAACATCTTTGTGCTTGGTGATGAGCGGGCCAACAGTCAGGACATCAGACCGCTGCGCATCGTTGTGCTCAACCTGATGCCACTGAAGATAACCACCGAGACAGACCTCATCAGGCTGCTCTCCAACTCGCCCCTGCAGCTTGACATACAGTTTATGAAGGTCAAGGCACACACCAGCAAGAACACACCAGTGGAGCATATGCAGGCTTTCTACCGCGATTTCGAGAAGATGGCAGACGAGAAGTTCGACGGAATGATTATCACGGGTGCCCCTGTGGAGCATCTTGAGTATGAGCAGGTCAACTACTGGGAAGAGGTGAGCGGCATCTTCGACTGGGCACGTACCCACGTCACCAGCACGCTCTATATCTGCTGGGCTGCCCAGGCCGGACTCTATCATCACTATGGGGTGCCCAAATATGCGCTGCCCGAAAAGATGTTCGGCATCTTCCCACAGACACCGCTCTGCCCCTCACTCCCCATCTTCCGGGGTTTCGATGATGTGTTCTACATGCCTCACAGCCGTCATACCGAACTTCGTCGCGAGGATATCCTGGCCGTGCCAGAACTGTCCCTCATAGCCGAAAGCCCACAGAGCGGCGTGGGAATGGTGATGGCCCGGGGCGGCAGAGAGATATTCATCACCGGACACTCCGAGTATTCGCCTTACACACTCGACACTGAGTATAAGCGCGATCTGGGCAAGGGACTTCCCATCAAGATGCCTCTCAACTATTATCGCAACGATGACCCCTCACAGCCACCACTGGTCACCTGGCGTGCCCACGGCAACCTTCTGTTCCAGAACTGGCTCAACTATTACGTTTATCAGGAGACCCCCTACGATATCAATGACATCCATTGAACTACTCTCACCGGCACAGAACCTCGAGTGCGGCATTGCGGCCATCGATCATGGTGCTGACGCTGTCTATATAGGTTCGCCTCGTTTTGGCGCGCGGGTAGCTGCGGGCAACAGTATCGACGATATTGCACGCCTGTGCCAGTATGCCCGCCCGTTCGGAGTGCGCATCTATGTGACGCTCAACACCATCCTTCGTGATGACGAGCTCGATGATGCCCGTCGCCTGGTATGGGATTTGTATCACGCAGGCATCGATGCTCTCATCGTGCAGGATATGTCTCTGCTCGAGATGGAGCTGCCGCCCATAGCCCTGCATGCCAGCACTCAGATGGACAACCGCACACCTGACAAGGTGAAGTGGCTGCAGAGTCTTGGCTTCGGACAGACGGTGCTTGCCCGCGAACTCACTCTTGACCAGATACGTGAGATACACCAGGCAGTGCCGCAGATGCCGCTCGAAGCCTTTGTGCATGGCGCTTTGTGTGTGAGCTACAGCGGACAGTGCTACGCTTCGCAGTACTGCTTCGGCCGTTCGGCAAACCGTGGCGAGTGCGCACAGTTCTGCCGTCTGCCCTTCACGCTTACCGATGCCCAGGGGCAGGTGCTCTCATCCGAGCGCCACCTCCTCTCGCTGCGTGATATGAGCAGGCAGCATTCGCTGGAGGAGATGATGGATGCCGGAGTGTGTAGCTTCAAGATAGAGGGTCGCCTGAAGGATGTTTCCTATGTCAAGAATGTGACTGCCGCCTACCGTCAGGCCATCGACCGCGTGCTCTCGCGCCGTGCTGCCGACTACCGGCGGGCTTCACTCGGACGTTCCGAATTCACCTTCACCCCCGACCCGCAGCGTAGTTTCTCGCGCGGCTTTACCGACTATTTCCTGCACGGCAGGCAGGGCAGTGTGGCGTCGATGGACACTCCCAAGAGCCGTGGAATGGAGGTCGGTCGTGTGAAGGAAGTGTCGCAAGGCAGCATCGTAGTGTCTGGCACCACCGCCTTTGCCAATGGTGATGGCCTTTGCTATATGGATAGCGACGGCCGTCTGTGTGGTTTCCGTGTCAACAGAGCACAGGGCAACCGCCTCTTTCCCTCGTCGATGCCCGGTGTGCGGCGTGGTGATGTGCTCTGGAGAAACTACGACCAGGCCTGGGAAAGGCAGATGGCAGGCACCACAGCCCATCGCACGATAGGTCTGGAGATGCGCTTCGAGGATGTTCCCGACGGCTTCCGCCTGACCCTGAAGCGGGAAGACGGTGCCCGTGAATCCTTCACCTATCCCTGCGAACATCAGTTGGCTCGCTTGCCTCAGGACGATGGCATACGCCAGGTGCTGGCCAAGACGGGCGATACAGCCTATGCCTGTTCGCATGTTGAGGTAGCCCTTTCGCAGCCTTGGTTTGTTCCTCGCAGCCTTCTCACAGGCTGGCGTCGCGAGGCTTTGGCACAAGCTTTTGCAGGAAAGGCTGGCAGAGACGAACTGGCAATGCCCTCTGCCGATGCATCTGTCGGTGCTTCTGTCGCCGGGTCAGTCTGCCAGAGTGGGGCAGAGAAGACTCCTGCCGTGCAAAGCTTGCCAGCTTCCTCATCCTCACCGGCTTCCGATGAGGCCCGTCCAAACCAGCATCACCTCACCTATCAGGCCAATGTGGCCAACCATCTGGCACGCCGATTCTATGAGCGCAATGGTTTCCAAGTGGATGAGATGGCTATGGAATGCGGTCGTGCAGAAGGCAGAGACTACCTGCTCATGACCTGTCGCCACTGCCTGAGATACGAGTTCGGCTGGTGCCGCAAGCGTGGTGGTGCTGCTGCGCAGCTGGCCGAACCTCTTTACCTGAACCTGAACGATGGCCGTCGCTTCCGCCTGGAGTTTGACTGCCGCCGTTGTGAAATGAAAGTCTGGAATGCGTAAACTTCTCCCCCTTCTGCTCTCCCTCCTGCTCTCGTCCTGTTATAATAGGATAAGCGATGCGGGTCTCTACGAGGTCAATGACAACTTCGTGGTCACAGCCGACACCCTCCACCTGCAGGCGCAGCAACCTCTGCACAATATGCCTATGCCCATGGATGGGTATGCCGACAGCCTTTTCATCCTGAGGGGTGAGGAACTGGTGGTGGCGCAGATAACCGTTATCCCCGAGGATACGATAGATAGCGTGTGGGTGAAGGTGGCACACGACCAGATGGTTATGGGCTGGACACACGAGCGTGAACTGCTCTCGGGCGTGGTGCCTGATGACCCCATCAGCCGCTTCATCTACATCTTCAGCCTTCGCCATCTGCCTTTTTTCGTGTGCCTTATTGCGCTGGCTCTGGTGCTGATAGTAGCCCGCGGTGTGCGGCATGCCCGTTCGCGGGTGTTCCTGCTCAATGATATAGCATCTGTCTATCCCACATTGCTCACCGTGGTATTGGGCGGTGCGGCAGTCCTCTATGCCCATATCCAGCGCTTCGAGCCTGATATGTGGGTCAGCTTCTATTACCATCCCACCCTCAACCCATTCTCCTTGCCCGTGCTGCTCGGCCTGTTCGTATCGCTCTTCTGGCTGATACTCATCCTCTCCATGGCAGTGGCCGACGAGGTTCTTGCTCAGTTGCCCCTGGGTGAGGCATTGCTTTATCTGCTCACTCTCTTGGGCATGTGCATGTGCCTCTACACCCTTTTCTCGCTGGCTGCATTCTATTGGGCAGGGGTGGTGCTCTATGGTGTGTATGTGGTGGTGGCACTATACCGCTTCTGCCGACACTTCCGTCCGCGCTATGTGTGCGGGCAATGCGGATGCAAGATGCATTCGTTGGGCAAGTGTCCCCATTGTGGTGCCGACAACGTATGAGCTTTTTTCGTTAAAAGGGCAGGAATGGTGCAAAAAGCCGTTCCTGCCCTTGCTCTTTTCATTTTAAAAGAGTAAATTTGTGGGTGAAAGGGGCTTGCAGACCTGGGGGAGGTCACTCTCGCGGTACTGTGGTTCCTGCTTGCGAAGGATTTATCATAACCATATCCTAATATGAACAACCAATTACTCACGGTATCAGGACGCTTTGCGTCGGTGGTGCTACTGGCGGCTTCGGCGTTCTTCTCGTCGCTGGAAGCCTATGCCTTGCAGGATGGGCAGACGCTGCGTATAGGTCGCGGTGCGTTCTCCATCATGCCTAAGAATTCTTCCCTTGATGCCGGTGCGCAGGCCGAGATGTGGACCGATGCGCAAACCAACTCGCAGCGATGGGTGCTGCAGAGTGCCGGCACCGACACCTATATGCTCTCCAATGCCTACACAGGCAAGTTCCTGGCATGCACAAGCGGTGTGACAGCCGGTGCCGCAGTGTCGGTGCAGGACCGTGCAGCCGCAGCTTCCCGTGGCCGCTGGCAACTTGTACCCGTGGAGGGAAGCACCAACCAGTACTACATCTATGCCAGTTCCACGCGCCGTTATGCACTCTCCACCCAGGGGGATACAGCCGACGGCAACACCCTCACGCTGGTGGCAGTAGATAAGGCAGAACCTTCGCAATATACCTGGACGGTGGAGGAATGTGCTCCGCGCGAGAATGAGCTCACTCCCGAAGTGCGCGATGATATGATGGAGAAGTGGAAGGAACACTATTACCACAAGGCCAGCACAGGTTATGTGATAGGCAACGGCGGCTGGTGGGGCGATGCAGAGATGTTTGAGGTGGTGCTTGATGCGCTCGAGACAACGGGCGACAAGCAGTATGCCACCATGTTTGAAATGCTCTACACCAACTTCCTCTCCCGCAAGACAGGCAACTGGATTACCGGCAGAGGGTATAATGAGTTCAACGACGATATTGCCTGGATGTGCATCGCATGCGTGAGAGCCTATCTGCTCACCGGCGTGTCCAAATACCTGGCAACTGCCAAGACCAACTTCGACGGCATGTACAGTCGTGCAGCGAAGTATGACAACGGAACACTCGTATGGAAGCAGGGCAACGGAGGCACCAACTCCTGCATCAATGGCCCTGCGGCTGTGTGTGCCTGCTATTTGGGTATCGCCTTGGACAAGGAGGAGTATTTCCAGAAGGCAGCACGGGTATATGCCGGCGAGCGAAGCCTGCTCTACAATATCAATGCGCAGGGTGTGTTCAACGGACAGGTGTATGACAGCGGCGACCCGGTGAAGGGTACCGTGGGCAACACCTGGTCTTCTACCTACAACCAGGGAACCTCGCTGGGTGCGGCAGTCATGCTCTACGAGCACTTCGGCACCGAGCAGTACCGCACCGATGCCGATGCCATCATGAACTGGACTGCCAAGAACCTGGCCAACAGCCATGGTATCATCAAGGTGTGCCAGACTGTGACCGGCGACCTCACGGGCTTCAAGGGCATTCTCATGCGCTATGTGCGCCGCTACGCAGCCTCGATGGGGCAGCCCAAGTGGTATGAGTGGTTGGCCCGCAACGGCTATCATGCCTGGAACAATCGCAACTCCAAGGGCATCAGCATGTCGGCTTGGCTCACCAAGACCACCGAAGACTTCTATTATTCAGACGGCGGCAACTTCAACAATGACGGCGTGGGAGCCTTCACGGCCGTATCTGCTGCCTTCAACGCACACTTGGGCGTGGTGGATGAGAGGGATGCCTACTGCCGCATGCAGGCTGATGACTTCAATTTCCTGTGCGGTACCCCCATCGTACACACGGGCAATGACGATGACGGTACGGGCTATGCGGGTGCCATGCGAAAGGGCAATTATGTGGGCTACCGCAATGTGGATTTCGGTTCGCGCTATGCTTCGCACCTGCTGCTGCGTGCCCGTCTCCTGCGTCTCGTATCGGAGCTGGACGTCTATATCGATGCTCCGTCGGCCAAGGAAGGTACGCTTGTGTGCACCATCAAGCCGCAGGACGATGCCGAGCGCGACGGTTGGGTGACGCTGGAACGTGCTCTCAACGTGCCTGTCACCGGCAAGCACGATCTGTATCTGGTGTGTGCGGGCAGTGCCGGCATCGACCTCGTGACCCTCAACTGGCTGCAGTTTGAGGCCCGTAATACCATTTATGACGATGTGATAAGTTCTCTGGGCAGCCTGTCAACCTCGATGGAGGACAACGGACAGACCCTTGGACTGCTCGCCGACGGCAATCCCACCACACAGTTTGCCGGCATTGCACGTGAGGGTACAGAGGCTTGGGTGCAGTACGATGCACCAGCCCCCATCCGCCTGCAGGCTTATACTCTGTTCTCGGGCTTCAATGCCTCGGCCGACCCTGCGGGCTGGACGCTCATGGGCAGCAACGACGGACAGCAGTGGGTGCCTCTGCATGAGGTGGGCGAAGCGGCTTTCGTGGCACGTGGACAGCGTGTGAGATGCGACATTGACGAGACTGCTGCCTACAGCCATTTCCGCCTCGTTCTGCATGGAAAGGCCAATCAGACATCGTTCTATCTGTCTGAGTGGCAACTGATAGGACACTCGGTGAGCGCCACCGATATTACTGCCGATGGCGGTACACTGGACTCCTGTCCCTCTCTCACCGACCATCAGGGACTCACTCCCGTGGTTCTTCCTCAGTCGGGAGTGGTGTATCGCGCAGCGGGCAATTATGTGCTCAGCCATTACAGCCTCACTACGGGTGCCGATGCAGCTCCCCAGACTTGGGTGGTGGAGGGTTCCAACAACGGCACCACATGGAAGACCATCGACGAGCGATCGGCGGTGGAGTTTCCTTGCCATGCCACTACGGCCGTCTATGAGGTGCAGAATGATGTGGCTTATGTGTGGTACCGGTTGCGCCCGAAGGATGATGCGGAGTGCCAATTGGCCCAGTGGCAGTTGTTCGGACGTCTCGATATGGGCAGGCTCTATCCCGATGTGACTTCTCTGTCAAGGGTCTCTGGCCCCGACGGAAGCAGCCAGGCTGCCCTGGTGGATGACAGTTCCGAAAGCTACAGTACCGTCAGCGGCGACAGCCTCTACTGGCTCATCGAGACTCCGATGGCCGTTCGCCCGCTGGCCTACACCGTGATAGCGGCCGCTGCCAAGGCACAGACTCCCACGGCGATAAGCCTTCGCGGACTGGCCGAAGACGGCACCCCCGCAACTCTCTCCACACGCAATCTCTCGCTCAACGCCCGTGGTTCGCATTACACAAGCACCACAGCCACCAGCAAGAGTTTCAACCGTTTCCAGTTGCTCGTCACCAAGACGGCCGACGAGGACAGCCAGGCGGCATCGCTCATGGGATTTGAACTCTACGGCACCATGCTTGCTGCGGCTGGCGCAGAGCAGATGCCGGCCGTTCAGAGCGTGGAGGCTTCGTCCGACGGCGTGAGTGCCACCGAGGTGATAGGCAAGCTCAATGACCAGAACAGACTCACGGCTTACAGGGCGGAGTTTGCCGACTCGCTCACCATCACCTTCTCCTATGCCGCACCTGTGAGCATTGATACCTATACGCTCACGGCTGGCAAGGACAAGGAAAACCTTGATCCCACCGACTGGCAGCTGCAAGGGTCGGCCGACGGAGAAGAGTGGGTGACGCTGGACAGCCGCACGGGGGAGAAGTTCTCACACCGCTACGCCACCCAGTTCTACCGCCTCGGCAGTCAGGCCACCTATGCCCACTATCGTCTGGTGGTGCGTGGGGTCAATGGCGGAGCACAGTTGCAGCTCACCGAATGTCAGTTGCTCCACCTGGGACTGGGCACCTCGGTGCTCCCCGCAGGCGAGACTCTTGCTGCCGCCGGCATGCAGGTGAGTGGGGGACAGCTGCATGTGCAGGCTCCCCAGGCAGGCACCCTTTGCGTATATGACCTGCAGGGACGCATGCTCCTGGCTCAGTCCGTTCAGTCGGGAAGCACCTCTCTGCCTTTGCCCCAGGCACAAGGCGTGGTGGTGGCAGTCTTGCGCATGCAGGGCGGTTCGCTGGTGCGTAAGGTGCGGTTGTAGGATGCTTCGCCTCGCGCGCGTATATATAATAATGTGTAAATGGCAGTTCGCCGTCGGCTCAGATAGTTTGCCTGCGACTGTCTGACACCGATTCCGCCCCTTGTCCTCGTGATACGGTGCGGGATGAAATAACTTGCCTGATGCCTGCGATAGGCACAGGTGAGGGAGAGGAATCCGCCTGGCGTGTTCGCACGAACTCGTTTAGGCTTCCTCAGTAATGTGCCCAAGTGACCCCTTGGCAAGCATGCTTGCACGAGGTCACTTGGGCACCTCTTTTTATGCAGCGTGCTGCGATGGCTCGTGCAGCACGCTGCAATCCTCCCCGCAGCGTGCTGCAATCTCTTCCACAGCGTATCGAAATCTCCTACGCAGCATACAGCAATCTTCCACACTGCATACAGAAATCTTCACGCAACGTACTGCAATTCTTCACATTGCGTACTGCAATTCTTCCACACAGCGTACGGAAATTCTTCACATAGCATACCGCAATCTTCCACACAGCGTGCCGCAATTCTTCACACAGCGTACCGCAATTCTTCACATAGCGTGCTGCAATCCTCCCCGCAGCATACAGCAATTTCCTTCGCAGCTTACCGAAATCTCCGTTTGCAGCCTTCTGATGGCCATCCAAAGGCTTCTGATGGCCATCCAAAGGCTTCGTATGTGCATCCAAAGGCTGCAAACGGAGATTTTAGCTATTATCCTGATACATTTCTTTAGAGTTCTGGGATGAGTTAGGAAGGCTGCCCGAGGGGTGTTTCTTTGCTTCTTCCTTCTCTTCATAAGGCTTTGTGGTGGGCTTTAGAGTCTTTCCTCTTTCGTCTTTATACTGTTTGGATGAGACTCTAAGCCAGCTTCTTCGGCTCTTTTTTAGGCTTCTTTCTTGCCTCAACCACCTTCTCTTCCTGTGCTCAATAGCCCCTTCGCATCGCCCCAATAAGGGTGAAGAAAGGATGGAGAATGCTGCATGTAAACGGTCGGTAAAATGAAGGTTTGGGGGCAACAAAGTCAGGGATGTTCCCTATCAATATTGATAGTGTTTTGTAATGTATTTTTTTGCATGGGGGGGGTAATTTTGAAGAATCGTTTTTTGCCGTTGCTTGCGTTTTGTAAAACATTTGTTTAGTATTTGCATGCTTTTCGTGCCTGTTTTTGAATGTGGCTGGAAGTCTCTTTTAGGCTATGAGCCAGTTTGAACTACAATAATAAGGATGCATGGACTTGACTTTTTGTTGCACAAAGCAGTCGGTTTTGTGTTATTTTGTATGCGTAAGAATAAAATAAAACATTATTGTTTGTTTGTTCTTGTAAAATGTTGTATCTTTGTATTCAGATATTATGAAACATTTCTGCAGGGCATTAGCCTAAGAACTTTTCCCGGTTGTGAAGTCCTGTAGATAGCAGAATAATACCAGGCTTACAGCATACGGCGCTTGGGTCAGGTGCCAGCTGAGTTCCGAGGTGGATGATTGTACGGACAAGCCTTATGTGCCTCATGTAGCGGAACAACCGCACGGCATGAGGGAGTATAGATTGTATTCTTGCGAATTAAAATCCAAAAATGAACGATAACGGCAGTGCAACTTTGCGTTGGTATGCCCTCAAGGTGTATTTCAACAAGGTCTCTGATATGGAGGAGATGCTTGGTGAGGAGAATGTGGAGTGCTATGTTCCCTATCTCGACCAGGTATGTGCCAAGGAGGAAGACGGCAAGAAACGTCAGGTGGCAATCCCGTCGCTTATGTTTTTTCACTCGTCTCCCCTTGAGGCCAGGCGTGTGCAGCAGGTGGTTCGCGGCAAGGCGATGGTCTATACACATCAGACTTTGAAGGGGTGGATACCCGCGCCCATCTCGGAGCGTGAGATGAATGTGTTCCGGCTGGTGGTGTCTTCGGGTGCCGATGGCCTGGAATATTTCGACAATGATCCACGTGTCTTCAAGCGCGGAGAGCGGGTGAGGGTGACCGGCGGACTGTTTGCCGGTGCCGAGGGACATATCGTCCGCATCAAGGGAGACCGCCGTCTCATAGTCTCCCTGACGGGTATCTGTGCCATCGCAACCTCCTACATCCCCCAGTGCTTTCTCGAGAAAATCGAGTCGGAATGAGACAAAATGGGACCAGCAGGCGTTTCTTTCCCTGAAAGGAGACGTTTCATAGGTCTCAGGTATATAAATGAAACTATAAAATCATTGAGAAATCAATAAGTTATAAACCCAATGTTTCTTTTCCAAAAACAAGGAATGAAACACTGTTCAATTGATACAATGAAACATAAAATAGCCCTTCTCACACTGCCCCTGCACTCCAATTATGGAGGCATCCTGCAATGCTACGCTCTGCAGACTGTGCTGGAGCGCATGGGGTGCGAGGTGACGGTGCTGAACAGAAGATGGGGCAGTGGCGATTTGACAATTGGCCTGTTTCTTTTGCGTTGCTTGAGTGTGATAAAGTGTATATACCGTCGTTATGTTTTGCGGCAGAAGCATTGGGTTGTGGTGAAACCATGGGCGGGAGAGTATGTTCCGAATGTTCAAGATGCTTATAGCGTTTCCGCTAGAAGTTCTTTGACCCAGTTTGTGGACAAACATTTGCATCTAACTCCCCCCTTGTGTAGTTCGGGTGATTTACGCAAGAGTGATGCAAGTATATTAGCTGATGCTTTTATCGTAGGTAGTGATCAGGTTTGGAGAGAGGCTTGTACGCCGAAGATAACAGACTTCTTCTTGGGGTTTCTTCCCAATTCAGACATAAGAGCTAGGGTGGCGTATGCGGCTTCTTTTGGATTGGAGACTGTGGAAATCTCTTCGGGTAATTTGTCTAAGTGTAAAAAATTGGTGCAGAAGTTTTCTTCGGTGTCGGTACGTGAACAGTCTGCCGTTGAATTGGCAAAGAGTGTTCTATGTGTTGATGCACAATTTGTGCTTGATCCTACGTTGTTGCTTTCTGCTGAAGATTATAGAGCCATCGCTAAGTCACGAAGTTCCCAAAGACAGGGGTTAGTGGCTTATATTCTTGATGGTAATGAATCCAAGATTCGGGTGGTTCGGGATGTGGCTCGTTCTTTATCATTGCATGTGCAAGAAATAAACCTAGTTCCAAAGGGGGAAGCAGGTGCTCTTGTTGATATGCTGCCCATGGAAAGTTGGCTAGATGCTTTTGCACAGGCTGATTTTGTAGTAACAGACTCATTCCATGGATGTGTGTTTTCTATTATAAACCGTAAACCTTTTATAGCGATTGCTAACCGCGAACGTGGACTCACTCGCTTCGTTTCCCTGCTTAGTCAGTTGGGGCTTATGGACAGACTAGTGTTTTCTGAGGAAGAATACTGCCAGAAGAAGGGGGAGTTGCTTGCTTCGTTTGATTATGCGACAGTGGAGCAAAAGCTATTTCAAGCTCAAAATGTAAGCTATTCCTTCTTGAGAGAATCTTTAATGCTATGATTCCTCATGGAAACATATATGTTAAAAACGGTTGTTTGCAAATAATATGGATTTATCCTTGTCAATAAGTGTTTCTGTTTGCGATATGGATATATCTGTCCTGCAGCAGTGATCTTGTTGTCCTCATATGGATAAACAGTAGGAATGCCGATTACAGCATTGGCATAGAACGCAATGAATACACATTATGTGAAATATACAGCGGTAATCCGCACGCTGGGCACTGCAGGAGCAAAGTACCAGACTCTGCTTGACAGTCTTGCTGCGCAGACGATAAAGCCAGAGGCTGTATTGGTATATATAGCAGAGGGCTATCCTTTGCCCAAGGAGACAATCGGCATAGAGCAATACATCTATGTCAAGAAAGGGATGGTGGCTCAGCGCGCATTGCAGTACAAGGAAGTCCAAACAGACTGGATGCTCTTCTTGGATGACGACGTATATTTGGCCCCAACATCCGTGGAAACGCTCTTTGGGCAATTGAAGGAGCATGATGCCGATGTAATTTCTCCAGATGTGTTTCCCAATGCCCAGCGCTCTTTTGGGGAGCTGCTGCTGATGGCAGTGTCTGGTCGTATGCTTTCGAGAAAAGATGATGGTAAATGGGGATACAAGGTGATGCGAACAGCGGGCTATTCCTATAACGCCCATCCTGTTTTGCCGACTTATTGGTCACAGACAAATGCTGGTCCTTGTTTCCTGTGCAAGAAGCAGACTTTCTTGGATATACACTTTGAGGAGGAACTTTGGATGGATAAAATGCCTTATGCCATGGGAGACGACCAGGTGATGTTCTATAAAATGTATTTGCATGGAATGCATCAGCTGACCTCTTACAATAGCGGCATTATTCATATGGATGCGGGTTCGGCGATGCAGTCGCTCGACAAGGAGAATAGCCGAATCTGTGCAGATTTGCGGTTCAAACTGCTATTCTGGCATCGTTTTATATACAGGGTTGATTGTGAAATGTCTAAGTGTAACGTATTCTTGGCATTATGGGACATTCTGTGCATAGGTTATGCCATGAGTTTCACTTTGCTTATTTCCTTGCTGAAGGGGCAATGGGGAATGCTGAAGTTAAAGAAGGATGCAATGACTGAGGCTGTTCGTGTGATAAATAGTGAAGCATTCAAAAGTCTTCCAAAGGTAAAGAGACAATGGATAAAAAGAATATAGTTCCTATAGTTTTTGCTTTCGACAACAACTTGGTCTTCCCAGCATGCGTTTGTCTTTCTTCGTTGATGATGAACGCCAAGGATACTACGTTCTATGATATCTTCATTCTCTATCCTGCTTCGGACGGACTGGAACGTAAGGAGATAGACAGAGTCCAAGAGTTCTATTCCAATTGCCGAATCCAGTATATTGCGGTGGATGACACTTTTGCTGGGGCATATGAAATACGTGGCATCACGACTCCAGCTTATTATCGTTTGCTTATTCCTGAACTCATTCCGCAGTATGACAAGATATTGTATTCAGACGTGGATGTCCTTTTTCGTAGAGACTTGTCTGAGTTGTTGGAGAAGGAACTTGACAAGGATTATCTGGCGGCAGTGTATGACTGGAGTATTGTTATAGACGAAAGTGGCCGGAAATATGCCCAGAACGAATTGCATTTGTCTTCCAATGAATATATCCAGTCTGGTTTCCTGCTGATAAATGCAAAGCAGATGCGAAAGGATGGGCTTGTTGAACGATTTAAGGAGGAGGCACGTAAGAAGTACAAGTTTCAAGACCAGGATATCTTAAATGTTGTATGTGTTGGGAAAAAAGTAGCGTTGGCCCCTTGGTGGAATATGACAACCTACTCCTTTCTGTATTGGAACGCCGATTCCTGTTTAATTTGCAGGGATTGTACGGAAGAAGAGCTACAGAAAGAATTGTTTTCATCCATACTGCACTATAATGGGCAAAAACCATGGAATGGGTTTTGTCTGAACTATGATATCTGGTGGGAATACTATAGGAAGAGTCCATTCTTCTCTGAGAAGCAATACTTCAATTACTATAACAAGAAGAAGGATGAACTCGATTCCTTGTCATTATGGAAAAGAATAAAAGTGTTAGCTCGCTTTTTTATTGTTGGTCGTTTGAGGTAATTGACATTGTATATGGAACATGGAGTTCTTGCTATGCCTCCTCACGTTAGTGTAATTATCCCTGTGTATAATGCAGCTCCGTATATAAAAACGTGTGCATATTCACTTTTGGGACAGTCCTTAGATAATGTTGAACTCATATTTGTGGATGATGCAAGCACGGATGATTCTGTGAACATATTGAGGGAAGTCATAGCCCAATATGGGTATAAGCAGAAAAAAATAAAAGTGTTATGTCTTCCAGATAATGTTGGGTCGGCAAGTGCAAGGAACATCGGGCTATGTGAAGCAACGGGTAGATATGTCTATTTCTGTGATGCAGATGATTGGGTCGAACCGGTTTTATTAGAACGGTTGTTCCTAAAGTTGGAGAAAACACAAGCTGATATATGCTGGTGTGACTTTTTTATGGAATATGAAAAAGAAACTGAGACTTGTGAGTCCTTGCATCCATCTGAGGGTGAAAACGTTTTATTGTCATATTTGAAATATGGATGGAATGTTTTGTGGAATATGATGGTGCGTCGCAGTATTTACGAAAATAATCGAATCCGATTCTATGAAAGAATAAATTATGGTGAGGATTATGGTTTGACAGTTCGATTGGTTGCGTGTTCCACGAAATTTGCCTATGTGCCTCAGGCGCTGTATCACTATAATAGAACAAATCAGAATAGTCTGGTAAGCCAGTCTCGTAACAGTGAAAAGAGATTGAAGATGGCTGATGGTTATGTTCGGATCAATATGAGGATAATTGAATTTTTAGGCAATAGAATAAGGGAGAATGGATTGGAGGAAGTTCTTTCATGGAGAATGCTGGCAGCAAAGAGAGAGTGGATAAGGCATAAGGAAAGGTGGATTCAGTATTATAACACCTGTCCTTTTGCCAATAAGTATATAGATATGAATCCTTTGTGTAGTAGATTTGATAAGTTTTGTCAGCGTGTAATTCTGATTCCTTTCTTACGTAACATTCTTCCATGTGTATTTGCTTTAAAAAGATTAACTGAGAAATGAGTATCCCTGCATATATTATAAATTTGCCAGACGCAAAAGAGCGAAGACTTTATATGGAAAGGATAATCTCTCCATTTGATTACTTGGATGTGCATTTTGTAGATGCTGTCTATGGACGTAATTTGGGAGAGGATGAACTTCGGGAACAGTTTGATGTTCCTTCTTCTGTGCTTTTATATGGAAGAGCATTAAATCGTGGGGAGATAGGATGTACACTTAGTCATTTTAAGTGCTATAGGAGGTTATTGGAATCCCAATCGGATTATTGCTTAATATTGGAAGATGACGTAACTGTTCTTTCAGATCTGGTAATTATAAAGAGTTTGGTTCCTCTATTGAATAAAAAAGAACCGCTGATTTTGTTGCTTTCTGGAGATTTCTGGTATAGTACAAAAAAAGAGTTAAATGAGCATTATGATATAGCGAATGTGGTTGATGCCGTTGGTTCTTATGCTTATATGATAAATAGAGCAGCAGCCAAGCTTCTTCTGCATGAAAACGTTAGGCCCTTTACCGTTGCAGACAATTGGTCCTTGTATAAACATCAAGGAGTGAAAATAAAAGCGATAAAACCTTACATTATAGATGCAAATATCGAAAACTTCTCATCTACAATAGATCAGGCTTATTTTGGGGAAAACTGGAAAGGTCAATCCTTTAAGGCTTTGTTCCGTGCGAAGAAACTGGCTATTATAAAGAAATTATATGTTTATATGGGGCATTTCGTATCTAAAATCAGGAAATGAGTTTGGAATATTATATGCCTAATGTGCAAATCGTCGAGATTCAATGGGGTTCATTGCAAGATTGACTTTTACTGGTATGCCAACCTATCTTCCTCAACTGGATGTGACAAAAGTTATCATGGCAGTTATAGTTGTGGCTATTCATACTCAGCCACAATCTTTGCTGGGAGAATCATTGGTTGCAGATATATGTCAGAGTTTGTATGAAATTCCAGTGCCATTCTTCTTTGCTGTCTCTGGCTTCTTGTTGTGGAGAAAAATGGGAGGGTTTGTGAGAAACGATAGGTTGATAAGGATTGAGAACTGGATTTTGCATTCCTTGCGACTATATTTCTTGTGGACAATAATCTATCTTCCTTATACCATATATGGTTTTGTGCATGATGGATTGCAATGGCATGAAGCATTGATGGTCTTTGCTCGTAACGTTTTGCTTGTTGGCGAAAACTATTGTTCGTGGCCTTTGTGGTATTTGTTGGGAATGGTTTCTGCTGGATGCGTTATTTATGGAATTGTCAAGGTTGGATTAGGAGTCAAGTCTATACTTCTGGTAGCTGTCGTGTTATTATGTCTTGGGGAAGTTCTGGATTCCCTATGCCAACGGGAGCAGATGCCGGCTATTGTTAGTCTGTATTATAAAGTGTTTAAAAGCACCCGAAATGGTTTCTTTTTGGGGTTGCCCTATATTGCAGTTGGAGTGTGTATCGCAGAATTTGGTATTGTTCGTTCAAGAGGGATACTTGCTGCACTATTCACGTCTTTCTTGTGTCTGTTTTTGAAGTATGGAGGACGTTTCTTCCTTCTTCTTCTGGTGTGTTTTGGTCTTCAACTACTGCTTGGGCTTGTATGGAGAACGACGGCACATGGTAGAATCACAGTTTGCAGAAAAGTCAGTAATATCATCTATTTTACCCATATGATATGGGTCGGTTTGATGATGACGGTATTTCCTGTGGATAATAGCTTGCTTAGATTCTCGCTTTCAGTGTTGATGACTTTGGTTACTTCCTTTTTCTTGATTGGAAGGCATGAGGGAAAAGTTTTCAATAAGCTGTTTTCGTAGTTATTACTTCTGATGCCAAAGATATCAGTTATAGTTCCAATATATAACGTGTCGGCATTTATCGGGCGATGCGTGGAGAGTCTGATGATGCAGACATTGGACGATGTAGAGTTCATCTTTGTAGATGATGCAACGCCTGATAATAGTATGATGGCATTGAAGGAGATTCTTGCTTGTCATCCCGAAAGGGAGGGTAGGGTGAAGATTCTTCATCATGAGCAGAACCAAGGACTGCCTGCTGCTCGCAATACAGGTATGCATGAGGCCACGGGAGAGTATATCTTCCATTGCGATAGTGATGATTACGTGGAACCAGATATGCTGGCAAGACTCTATGAGACTGCAAAGGAAAAGCAAGCCGACTTTGTTTGGTGTGACTGGTATTTGACTTTGGCCAATAGTGAGCGCTATATGAAGCAGCCTGAGTACGCTACTGCCGAGGAAGCTCTGCGGTCGATGATGGCGGGTGGTATGAAGTATAATGTCTGGAACAAACTGGTTAAGCGTACTGTCTATACGGATAATGACATCGAGTTTCCTGCGGGTTATGGAATGGGCGAGGATATGACAATGATGAGGCTTGCGGCTTGTGCGCGTAAGGTGGCGTATGTTCCTGCGGCTTTCTATCATTATGTGAAGTCCAACACACAGTCATTCTGCCAGACATACTCAGAGCGTCATTTGCTTGACTTGCGACATAATGTTGATGCGACAGCACATTTTGTGCTTGAGCATTGTGGAGATACGTGGGAGCGTGATGTGGCATTCCTCAAGCTCGAAACAAAATTCCCTTTCCTGATAAGCGATGGAAAGCAGGGACAGTATCAGCGTTGGCTGGAGTGGTATCCCGAGTCGAATGCATATATTGGGCAAAATCCCTATACCTCCGCACGCAGTTGCATGGTGCAGAGGTTTGCTGCTCATGGCCAGTTTTGGCTGGTTTGGCTGTATAATAAGGTTGTGATGCAGTGGCTGTATAGTGTAGTTTATGGAAGATGAAAGTCTCTCTTGACAGCACGATGTCAGTATTGTGTAGAAAATCATGATAAGAGTATTAACGATTATATTAAATCTGGTTCTGACCAGTCTTTACTTTTTCCCCTTTGAGCTCAAAGCTTATCCTGGGGTCAACTCCAAGATGATGATGGCGGTGGTAGGCTTGGTCATCTTTGGTTGCAGAATGGCTCAGGGACGCAATGGACAGATGAGCCGGAGCTTGTTTTGGCTTTCTCTGTTTGCCGCTTTCGTATCCCTTTGTGGTTTCGCGTCTGTGACATTGAATGAGACACCTGATTATGCCTATGCCACTTACTTGGTATCAATGTGGGTCTGGATAGGTGGAGCCTACGCTGTTTGCAATATCATTAGAGCAACTCATGGCCATCTTGATGCGAAGTTGGTTACCCATTATCTCGTGGGAGTTTGCCTGATACAGTGTGCGCTTGCATTGATGATAGACAACATGCCAGCCTTGAAGACATGGGTTGATGCCCGTGTAGAACAGGGGCAGGACTTTTTGAACCAGAACAATGTGAAGCGTCTCTATGGAATAGGCGCCAGCCTGGATGTGGCAGGATCACGCTTCTCTGCCGTGCTGGTGCTGCTGGCTTATTTCATCAGGAATGCTTACATGGAACATGAAGGCATATTGAGAAAGTCCTTTTATCTCTTTTCCTTTATTGCCATCGGTGTTGTGGGTAATATGATAGCACGAACTGCAACGGTAGGGTTGTTCGTCGCGCTGATGTATTGGATTGTTGATTCCAATGTGCTTACGCTCCATTTGAAACAGGGGTATCGCACTCTGTTTGGCGGCATGCTTGCCGCGCTGCTGGTGGCAATTCCTGTGGTTGTAGTTTTGTACCAGACTGACCCTACCACACGCAAACTCCTGCGTTTTGCTTTTGAGGGTTTCTTCAGTCTGGCAGAGAAGGGAAGTTGGGAGGTTTCATCCAATGATAAGCTTCGCACCATGTACGTCTTTCCCGAAACGATAAAGACATGGATTATAGGGGACGGCTATTTCTCAAGTCCTCAGAATGTGGATCCTTATTACACTGGCCCTATTCGAGGTGGTTACTATATGGGTACTGATGTGGGCTATCTGCGTTTCATCTTCTATTTTGGTACTGTTGGCCTTATGGCTTTCATCGCCTTTATCTGCAAGGCAACGCAGTTGTGCGTGAGCCGTTTTGAGAAGTACAAGGTGGTATTCCTGCTTCTGATGGCGGTCAATTTCCTTGTGTGGTTCAAGGTCTCTACGGACATATTCCTTGTGTTTGCCCTTTTCCTTATGTTCCCGCAGGAGGAGCAGCAGACTCCAACTGTTGTATCTCAAGCATGAAGATAGCCTATTGCATAGCAGGTACCCGGCACTCGGGGGGAATGGAGCGTGTGTTGACCAATAAGGCCAATTACTGGGTCGGTCATGGGCACAAGGTGGTGATTATCACTACAGACCAGTATGGTGAGCGTCCCTATTTCAATTTGGATTCCAGGGTGAAGTGTATTGACCTTGGTATCAATTACGAAGAGAATAACGGAAAGAGCATCTGGAACAAGTTGGCACACTTCCCTCTCAAGCAGTGGCAGCATCGCCGTTGTTTGCAGAAGGTGCTGGAGCAGGAGCAACCAGACTGCACTGTGTCGATGTTCTGTAATGATGCACCGTTTCTATATAAGATAAAGGCTGGTGGCCGTAAGTTCCTTGAGATACATTTCTCGCGTCAAAAGCGTTTGCAGTATGGACGTAGCGGACTTTGGCGATTGGCCGATGCATGGCGAAGCAAGCAGGATGAGCGCTATATCCGACACTATGAGAAGTTTGTGGTGCTCACTGATGAAGACCGCCAGTTGTGGGGTAGGCACGACAATATAGTGGTGATACCCAACGCATCAAGTTTCCATACCGAAGAAACTGCCTCGCTTGACTCTCATGTGGTGACGGCTGTGGGAAGGCTCACCTACCAGAAGGGATTCGAGCGTCTTGTGAAGGCTTGGTCATTGTTGCATGACCGTTTCTCTGATTGGCAGTTGCAGATTGTGGGCGATGGCGAGGAAAGAGAGTCCTTGCTGCAGCAGATTGGCCATTTAGGATTGAACGGGAGCATTATCCTGCATCCTGCCACCAAGGATATGCGCAACATCTATCTGGGCAGTTCGCTGGTGGCAATGTCATCGCGTTATGAAGGTCTGCCCATGATTCTGATAGAGGCTCAAACCTATGGGTTGCCCATTGTCTCCTTTGCATGCAAATGCGGTCCAAGGGACATCGTTACCGATGGCCAGGATGGTTTTCTTGTGGAGGAAGGAGATGTAGAGGCTTTGGCCGAACGCATGGGACGACTGATGGGGGATGATACATTGAGGAAACATATGGGAGAAGAAGCCCGTATCGCCTCTGCCCGCTATGATGAGGAGCGCGTTATGGCGCAGTGGCAGCAGATATTCCAGCAAGGATGAAGACGATTGTAGTATCTGCCATCAACATCCGCAAGGGCGGTACGCTTACCATCCTGCGTGATTGTTTGTCCTACCTGTCCACATTGCCCGCAGCCGACTATCGGATTGTGGCTTTGGTGCACAGACGTGAACTTGCCGATTATGCACATGTGGAGTATCTGGAGTTTCCCGATAGCATACGTAGTTGGGGCCGTCGCTTGTGGTATGAATATGTGAAGATGGATGCCATATCCAGGCAGATAGGCAATGTCGATTTGTGGCTCTCGCTTCACGATACTACACCGCGTGTACATGCCAGACGTCAGGCAGTATATTGTCAGACATCGTTTCCCTTTCTCCGCTGGAAGTGGCAGGATTTGAGATACGACTACAAGATAGTCCTCTTCTCCCTCTTCACTCGCTTTGCTTACAGAATCAATATCCATCGCAACCGCTTCTTGGTGGTGCAGGCAGAGTGGTTGCGCGAGGGTTTTGCACGAATGTTCTCTATGAACAAGGAGCAGTTCATCGTATTCCCACCCCAAAGGGAGGTGGAGGCAGCAGAGCAACAGTCACAGCTTTCTGCACCCTACACCTTCTTCTATGCTGCTACCCCCGATGCGCACAAGAACTTCGAGACACTTTGTCGCGCAGCTGAACTCTTGGAGCAGCAACTTGGAAGGGATGCTTTTCGCCTTGTGCTCACTATTGATGGTAGTGAGAATCGGTACAGCCGTGACCTTAAAGCGCGTTTTGCTCATGTCAGCAGCATCCATATGGTGGGCTTCCTTACCCGCAGTCGCCTGCAAGAACTTTATGCAAGTGCTCATTGCCTGGTGTTTCCCTCGCGTGTGGAGACTTGGGGGCTGCCTATCAGCGAGTTCGCTTCCTACAGCAAGCCCATGTTGCTTGCCGATTTGCCTTATGCCCACGAGACGGCAGCAGGTTGCCGGCAAGTGGCATTCTTCGAGGCAGAGGACTCTCAGGGGCTGATGCTCAAGATGCAAGCTCTTGTGTGCGGTGACCATTCGATGCTTGCTCCCATACCGACAGCTAATCCCGAAGCGCCCTGTGTGCATTGCTGGCAAGAGTTGTTTGCGATGCTCCTGAGTGCATAGCGCTCCTTTGCGAGAACCTTCGGACGAAGATATACAACAAGATTACTCTATTAGATGAAAGTCCTACAGCTTGGTAAGTTCTTCCCTATACAAGGGGGAGTTGAGCGGGTGATGATTGACCTGATGGGTGGATTGTCGGAAAGGGGAATTCCTTGCGACATGCTTTGTGCTGCCGTGGGGGATGACTGTGGAGAACTTAAGGTCAATGAGCATGCAAGCATCTTCAGGGTGCCTGCCTGGGGCAAATTGGCCGCCACGATGATTTGTCCTTCGATGGTAAGCACGCTCAAGCGCATCTGCCGGCAGTACGACATCATCCATGTGCATCACCCCGATCCCATGGCTTGTCTCGCACTCTACCTGTCGGGCTACAGCGGACGTGTGGTGCTTCACTGGCACAGCGATATAGCCAAGCAGCGTATCCTGCTCCAGTTCTACCGTCCTCTGCAGCAGTGGCTCTTGCATCGTGCCGATGTCATCGTGGGCACTTCGCCTGTCTATCTGGCCCAGTCGCCCTGTCTCGAGCACTGGCAGCACAAGGTGGTGGCTCTGCCCATCGGCATCCAGCCATTGCAGCCTGACTCTCAGGCTGTGCAGGCTTTGCGCCGTCAGTATGGCGGGCGGCATGTGGTGTTCTCTTTGGGACGGTTGGTGCACTACAAGGGTTATCGCTATCTGGTAGAGGCTGCCCGCTATCTCACCGACGACTATGTGGTGCTCATAGGCGGTACAGGAAAACTGCATGATGAGTTACAGTCGCTCATACGGCGCTGGCATGTAAGTGACCGTGTGCAGTTGCTGGGCAGGGTGAGTGACCATGATTTGCCGGCCTATTATGGTATGTGTGACCTCTTCTGCCTCAGCAGTGTGCAGAAGACCGAGGCTTTTGGCATCGTGCAGATTGAAGCCATGTCGTGTGGCAAACCAGTGGTAGCCACCCGCATCCCGCAGTCGGGAGTCGCTTGGGTCAATAGCGATGGCGAATCCGGACTCAATGTGGAACCTTGCGATGCACGTGCTCTGGCCCATGCCATCATGACTCTCTGTTCCGACGATGCCCTTTACCAGCGCCTCTCAAACGGTGCACGTGAGCGTTTCGACAAGATATTCACTTACGACAAGATGATTGATAATACACTTACAATATATAATCAACTATGAGAAAAACTGTAATAACAACCCGACCGAGTGAGGTGGAAGCAAAGGTGCAGACCTGTGATCGAGAGATTATTGGAGCACCTACCAGGATGGTGAAGCGTGGGCTTGATGTTCTGGCAAGTCTTTGCGGCATGATTGTCTTTTCGCCTCTTTTCTTTATTGTCTGGCTGGCCGTACGCCTTGAGGACGGTGGGCCTGCCATCTTCTCCCAGCAGCGAGTGGGCTACAGGGGACGTGAGTTCACACTCTATAAGTTCCGCTCCATGGTGGTCAGCTCGGAGGCTGACGGGCAGCCTGCCCTTTGCCAGAAGAATGATGCCCGTCTCACCCGCGTGGGCCGATTCCTGCGCGACCATCATCTCGACGAACTGCCGCAGCTCTGGAATGTGTTGCGCGGTGATATGTCCTTTGTGGGTCCACGTCCGGAACGCCGTTTCTTCGTTGAGCGCATCAAGGCTGTCAACCCCGACTACGAGTTGCTCTATCAGCTTCGTCCAGGCCTCTTCTCATCGGCTACGCTCTACAACGGCTACACCGACACACTGGCCAAGATGCTTGAGCGCCTGCGCATGGACCTCGAATACTTGCACAACCACTCCTTGTGGCTCGACACCAAGATTATCTTCATCACCGTGATCAGTATCATCACGGGCAAGAAGTTCTGATGTCTGCCGGGATTCAACCAATCAGGAATCGAGTATGAAGAGACGCACCAACCTGACGCTCCGTCGCATGGGGCGAAGATATATGATGGTCAATGCCGCATCGGCAGCGCAGGATACGGCCGATGTATATACGCTCAACGAGACTGCTGCCCGCCTGTGGGAGCAGTTGGGCGATGATGAAATCTCCCTGCCCTCGCTGGCCAGTTGGCTTGCCGGTGAATATGGGATAGCCTACGACGATGCTCTGGCCGATGTCACCACACAGGTGCAGGAATGGCGGGAGTTCGGACTGATAGAATAGGGTAGCCACCCGATACACATACGTGCGTGCGCACACGTGCATGCGTAATATAATAAGGTAATATAGAGTCCAGGAGGAACAAACTTGGATGGAATGACCTGCAAACTATGACCAGCCGTGAGGCTCGTCTTGTAGGGTGTTTCTCCTGGCTCTTTTCAGCACAATGCTCCCCTGTGGAGATGGCTAAATGTAAGCATCTGCACCGGTGAGCAGCAAGAAACACAAGCAACAGGAGGATAGAGTGAAGAGAGACGACAGCCTGGGCACCAGTCCCAATATTCCTTCGGCCGCATGCCGTACAGCGCTGCTGCAGTTGTTGCAGTCGGCTCTGTGGGGACGTGCGCCACAGGAACAGGCTTTCCAAGGGCTTACACGCGCCGACTGGCAGAGCATCTTCCTCACTGCGCAGGCACAGACGGTGATGGCGCTTGCCTTTCAGGCATTCGAGTTCCTGCCTGATGAACTCCTTCCTGATGATGCACTTCTCACCCGATGGATGGTGCAGGCCGAACAGGCCGAGCAGCACAGCCGTCACATGAATGAGGCGCTCGCTTCGCTCTGTGAGTTCTTCACCACACGCGGTCTGCAGCCTGTGGTGCTCAAGGGCCAGTCGCTGGCCCGCCTCTATCGGCATCCTCTTGCCCGCGAGTGTGGTGATATCGACCTCCATTTTCCCATCCACGGGCAGGCTGCCCAGGCACTTTGTGTCCTTCGCGATGCCGGTGTGCATCCCCAAGGCAAGCCCGATGGCAGTCATCTCTACAGCTGGCAGGATGTGCCTGTGGAGCATCATCCTCGGCTCACCGACCTTGCCAGCCCCTTTGCCCGCAGGCGTCTGTCAGGGATGCTCAGCCGTTTTCCATCCCAGAGTGTAGCCCTTGGCATGGGCACTCATGCGCAGATTATGGTACCCGAGCCTACTGTTTCGCTCTTCATCCAGAGCACCCACATTCTCAAGCATGCTATGGGATGGGGGATAGGTTTGCGCCAAATGGCCGACCTGGCAGTGAGCCTCTCCTGTCAGACATCGCAGATTGACGGCCGCGCCTATCAGCGGGCTTGCTCGCAGGCACATCTCCTCCAGTGGAACGGCTTGCTGCATGGGTTTCTCACCCAGTGCCTGGGATTGCCCCTCCAGCGGCTTCCCTATGCCGACCGTCTCTTCGACAGCCAACCCTTGCAGGAACGTGTGTGGAGGGACGGAAACTTCGGACTGCTTCACACCACCCGCATCGCTTCGCAGTCTTCCTGGCGCAGCAAGTGCCGCACGGCAGTCTCCATGCTCCGTCATGCACGCTTCGGGTGGACCTATGCTCCTGCCGAGACCCTCTTCACAGCCCTTCAGCTGATGGCAGGACAGTTCTCCACTGGAGCACTTCATACAGATGACCACAATGAGTGATACTCAATCGACATACAGTTTCAGGGTGGGAGGTTTCCTCTTCAGCCTGACTCTTCCCCGGCGGCAGGATGTCAGCTCGCTCCTGCCTTCGTTCAGCGCCTTCCGTTGTGAGCCAGAGGCAGGCGAACCTCTGCTCTTCACGTTCACCACCGAAGGCCAGACTCTCTGCCTCACAGGCAGCGAGCAGATGATAGAGCAGAGTGAGAGCGACTTGGGGCTGGTGAGCCTCTGGCGCAGTGCTGACGGTTACATCATGCAGGTTCGTCACACTGACGATGCTCCCTCTCATACGCTCCTTTGCAACGATGATTTCACCCACATGAGCGCCACTCTGCATTGGGCCGATCCTATGGTCTCGTCGGTGCTCAGTTCTATGTTGCGTATGGCTTTTGCCCAAGCCATTCTGCCTCACGGGGCCATCTCGCTGCACGCAGCGGCAGTGGTGCTTTCGGGCAGCGCCTATCTCTTCATGGGACAGAGCGGAACAGGCAAGAGCACCCATGCACGGCTGTGGCAACAGTGCTTCCCCGGCTGCCTGTTGCTCAATGATGACAATCCCATGCTGCGCCTGCATGACGGGCAGGTGTGGGCCTATGGTACCCCTTGGAGCGGCAAGACTCCTTGCTACCGTTCCGAACACTATCGGGTGCAGGGGATAGTGCGATTGGCTCAGGCACCACACAACAGGTTCCTGCCTGCCGCCGAAGTGGAGGCATTCAGCCTGCTGTTGCCAGGCATCTCGGTCATTGGCCAGCACGAGCGCTATTACCAGCTCATGGCCGACACACTGGCCCAGGTGGCACTCGCCGTCAGGGTAGGCGCACTGGAGTGTCTGCCCGATGAGGCTGCCGCCCGTCTCTGTGCCGCTTCGCTGGCATGAGCAGTTGGCCTGCACACATTATATATATAGAATTCTATCCAACAACGAAATAATAGCATAACTACAACAATGATGAAGAAAAGAGAGATTCTGATAGGCTGCGTGGCAGTCCTTATGTTATTTCCATCCTGCGCATCGCGCAAGAATATCGCTTACTTCAGTGACATGCAGCAGGGTCAGGGCTACGAGTATGACAGCCGCTATGAAGCCACTGTGCACACCCATGACCGCCTAAGCATCGTGGTGAGCTGCAAGCGTCCCGAATTGGCACTGCCCTTCAACACGCATGCCAACAGCATCCAAGTGGGTGCGGACGGCACTGTATCCACCTCCTCAGGCGGCTCCCAGGAGAAGGGTGCCAAAGGTTATCGTGTGGATGTGGATGGCAACATCGACTTCCCCATCCTGGGCACTCTGCATGTTGAGGGACTTCGCGTGAGTCAGGTGACCGAAATGATCAAGAACAAGATAATAGAAGGCAACTATATCAAGGACCCTCAGGTGTCGCTCGAGTTTCTCAACTTCCGCTACACAGTGCTGGGCGCTGTGGGCCATGCCGGCACCTTCTCGGTGGATGATGACCGTGTGACACTCCTCGATGCCATTGCCAATGCCGGCGACCTCAAGTCGAATGCCAAGTTGGGCTCCGTGGCTGTCATACGCGAGAACAACGGTGAGCGCAAGATATATGTGCACGACATACGCAGCAAGGAAATCTTCCAGTCGCCCTGCTACTATCTGCAGCAGAACGATATCGTGTATGTGGAGCCCAAGCACAAGTCCCGCGAGCGTGAGGGTCGCATCTTCCAGATAGGCGGCATCGTACTCTCACTGGCCAGCGTGGTGGCTTCCATGCTGTGGGTACTCAAGAAGTAACAACGAACACATTCTATCCTTATGACATACGAACAAGAAAAGAACAGCCAGGACATCAACCTGAAGGACCTCTTCTTCTATCTCCTGGCACGCTGGCAATGGTTTCTCGTCAGCATGTTGATCTTCGGTGGACTGGCTTGGCTCAAGTATGCACGCACTCCGTTCACCTATTTCCGTCAGGCTACGGTCATCATCAAGGACCCCTCCAACAAGACCTATACGGCTGGGCTTGACCGCTATGACAACTACATCAACAAGGTCAATGTGGCCAACGAAATCCTGCAGTTCCGCTCCAAGAAACTCATGCAGGAGGTGGTTCGCCGCGTGCATGCCGATGTGAGCTATCAGTACAAGGACGGACTGCGCACGAGCGAACTCTATGCTACGGCTCCTGTGGCTGTCTGCTTTCCCGATGCAACGCCCGAAGCATACATCTCGCTCAATCTGCGCGTCGAGGATGAGAAGCATGTGCGCATCACCGATCTCAGTAGTGCAGGCGAGGGTGATTCGTGGGTGATAGCCATGAAGGATACCGTCAAGCTGGGCGGTATGCGTCTGGCAGTCTCTCCCACCAGCTATTGCACCCGCTCGTGGTTTGGCAAGGAAATCAATGTGAGCAAGCGCCCGCTCTCGTCAGTCGCCGCCTATTATCTGGCCAACTTGGGTATCCGACAGGAGGAGGATGCTTCCAGCATTCTCACCCTCTCGCTCAAGGATGCTTCTCCCTCACGTGCCGAGGATGTGCTCAACATGCTCATCACTGCCTACAACGAGGATGCTATCCGCGACAAGAATCAGGTGGCTGTCAATACCGCCGACTTCATCAATGAGCGTCTCATCATCATCAGCCGCGAACTGGGCGGTGTGGAGAGCGAGCTGGAGACCTACAAGCGCGACAACCGCATTCTCGACATCAACAATACCGCCAGTGCCTATCTCGATGAGAGCCGCAAGTCCAACAGCGAAGCGCTGGAGATGGAAACGCAACTCCGACTGGCCAATTATATAAAGGAGTATCTTGAGGACCACACCAAGGACGGCGACCTCATACCCAGCAACACAGGTATCGACAATGCCAGCGTGGAGAGCCAGATAAGCCAGTACAATGCCATCAAGCTCCGTCGCGACAAACTCATAGAGGACAGCAGCAACAGCAATCCCGTGGTGGAGGAGCTCAACAACTCGCTGCATGCCATGAAGCAGAGCATCATACGTGCTGTGGATAATATGATAGTGAGCATCAACGTGAGGAAGCGCGATGCCCAAAGCCGTGAGGTGAGAGCACAGTCGCGTGTGGCTTCTATCCCCACCCAGGAGCGTGAGATGCTCTCCATTGAGCGTCAGCAGAAGATCAAGGAGGCTCTGTACCTGTTCCTGCTCAACCGCCGCGAGGAGAATGCCATCACACAGGCTATGGCCGACAACAATGCACGCGTCATCGATGGTGCCACTGGTAGCAATGCTCCTATCGCTCCTGTGCGTTCACGCATCATGCTGCTGGGTTTGCTCATCGGTTTTGCCCTGCCTGCCGTGTGGCTCATGGTGCGTCTCTTCATGGACACTTATGTGCACAGCCGTCGCGACCTCAAGGGACGTGTGAGTGTGCCTTTCCTGGGCGAGATTCCTCAAGGCCGCGACAACTCACGCTCCAAGGGCAAACGACAGGAGATGGTGGTAACAGCCGATGGAAACGATGTGACTTCAGAGGCTTTCCGCATCCTGCGTACCAACATGGAGTTTATGGGCCGCAAGGAGCATCCTGCCCAGGTCATCACCTTCACCTCCTTCAATGAGGGAGCCGGCAAGACTTTCATCTCGCGCAATCTCGCACTCACACTGGTATTTGCCAAGAAGCGTGTGCTGCTGCTCGATATGGATATCCGCAAGGGTACGCTCAGCCATCACATGCATGGGCATGGGCACAAGATGGGACTCACCAACTATCTGGCTGACTCCAGCGTGCAGGTAGATGATATCATCTGTCCCGTAGAGGGAGTGGATGGGCTGGACATCATCCCTGCAGGCACAGTGCCTCCCAATCCTGCCGAACTGCTCATGGATGAGCGTCTGGACAAACTGGTGGAGGAGTTGCGCCAGCGTTATGACTATATCGTGGCCGACAGTGTGCCTGTAGGCATCATTGCCGATGCTTCCATTGCCAATCGTGTGGCCGACCTCACCATCTTCGTAGTGCGTGCAGGCAAACTCGACCGACGCCAGTTGCCCGACATCGAGAGCCTCTATCAGGAGAAGCGCCTGCGCAATATGGCTCTGGTGCTCAATGGAGTGGATGTCGCACATCGTGGTTATGGCTACGGATATGGCTATGGTTATGGATATGGCCGTTACGGATATGGTTACGGCTATGGATATGGTAAAGGAAAGAAAAGTAAAAAATAAGATAATTAAGTACTAACCTTAAAAGAGTGAATGATTATGAAAATGGTAAGACAGTATGAATCACCGCTCACCATGCGCACTCAGGTGCAGCTGGAGAAAGGCTTCATGAAAGCTTCGGTGATATCAAAGGATGACCATGACAAGGTGGAAAGCGCTGGTCACGAAATTGGCAACACGCATGATGCAGGAGAGTGGAAGGATGATGAATGGAAGTAAAATGGAGTTAAGCACGATGAGAACAAGACCTTTGATGGGTGCTCTGGTGAGCACCGCCATTCTGCTGGCCGGATGTCAGGAGAGTGAAATCACAAAGCCCAAGGAGACTTGGCACAAGGGAGACAATGTGGAGTTTCGTGCACGTGCCGGCTATGAGAACAATGGAGGCAACGACACACGAACAGTTTATACTGGTGAGACCTATGAGTTTGAAGGTAAGACGTATGAGCGCGTCGATTGGGTAGCAGGTGACCAGATACGTATCTTCTGCCAGGAGGCACAGAACCCTGCAGAAGGCCATAATTATGCTGACTACAAAATCGTAAGTCATAAGAATGAAGGCGGCAAGGAGGACTATGGCTATCTGGAGCGCGTGAATCCCAACGGCAGCCTGCAGTGGGGTGATCCCAGCAAGAAGCACACCTTCTATGCCTTCTATCCCTCACCCGCCCAGAACAGCCAGCTTGAGATGAGCGACAACTGGGCCAAGGGTGTGGTGCCTATGGAGCAGACTCCTCTGGAGATTACTTCTACCGACAACACAAACTTTGTGGCAAAGCCCAACATGAACTATGCCTTCATGACTGCCAAGGCAGTGATGGAACCAGGTTCAAGCAATGAAGTGAACCTCTCCTTCAAGAGTATGGTTACAGCACTGGAACTGGAGTTGGAGGGTCCTGACCAGCAGACGGTGAACCTGACAGATATCCGTATCAGTTCGGATACCGAGAATCTCACAGGTCCCTTCACCTGCGATTTGGATAAGGTTGCCACCGATGGCTATCCCGACTGCGCCATATTGTCCACAACGGATGACCGTCACACCGTGAATGTGTCACTGGTGGATAAGAACGGAAAATCATTCAGTCTTTCTGGTGGACAGACTCTTAAAGTCACTGTATTCTTGCTTCCTTTGGATGACTACAAAGCTCTGAAGATTTCATTGCAGACAGCCAAGGGTATCAAGTCGCACGATTTGAAGAAAAATGATGGAACGACCATGGTTGTCAAGTCACACCTCAAGAACTTGGTGCAGAATATCCAGGTGCCTTCCAACTTCACTGCCAACCAGTGGCTCAATCACATGAACGACAATGTGCTGCTCTCTCAGCTCAGTATCCCTGGCACGGGTAACTCTTATTCCTATACCTATAGTGGCAATGACTCCATTAAGTATAAGGCACAAATGCATGACATCGAGCATCAGTGGAACTTGGGCGTAAGAGCCTTTGAGGTGACAGCAGAACGTAACGAAGGGTCTGGAAAATCAAGCTTCGGTAAGGGTGGCTTGATTCTGGACAATAGTACTCTATCTTCTACTACAGTAGAGGAGGCTGTCAAAGAGGTATATGGCATGCTGGAAAAATATCCCAAAGAGTTTGCCATGATGATTGTCAGCTATCAGCCTGCAAAAAAAGGCCGTGATGGTGATCAGTTCGTGAGGGATTTCAAGGCTTGGTACAACAATCTCGACATTCATACCAGCGGACATACCGCACTTTTCCGTCCGGGTCTGTCCATTGGTGATGTGCGAGGCAAGATGATGTTCATTCTGCGTCCGTCTTCTGTGGATGAGGCACTTTTGAGCGAGACAATGCTTAACGAAATTGCCAACGAAGACTTCCTTGTGGTGGATGGATGGGGTTCTCTGCAGGACAAGTGGAGGCACAGAGGTTACCGTGTGACGAGTCAGGTGGGAGCTACTGTGGAAACAGAGGCGGACTGGAAAGGTTGTATGGAGAGGACGATGCTGGCTGTGGGAACGTCTGCTACGGTAGCTCCCGATTTCCTCGACCCTTTGACAGCTGACGCATCAAACTTCTCCTATAATACCAACCAATCATTCAATGCATGGGCGCAGGAATGGCCACGTGTGGTGGAGAAGGATTTTGTGAAGTATATGAATAGAAGACAATTAACTGTTAGTGGCTACAAATACCTGTGGGTAAAATGGAGAGAGTCTTACAACGAGAAGCTTCAGGATGCGAAGGAGACTTTCGACAAGTCTGTGGCAGATAAGGACAACCAGACTTCGGTATATTTCAATTCGCTGTGCGGCTATTTCGTACTTGAGGATGACGATGAATCCTGGAAGCCTGTTGCAAAGACTTTTAATATGACGCCAGCCTATAATGGCTGGGGAGTAACCTATGGCAACCTCTTGACTTTCTCAGAGAGAATCAATGAGGACTTCTACAAGTATGTGCTGAGCAAGTCCAACACCCAGGGAAGCCTGTCAGGCCCTGTGGGTGTGGTGATGATCAACCGCGTGGGCTCCACAGAATCCAGCACACTGATGCCCAATGTGATAATCAGTAACAACTTCAAGTTCCCGCTCCTTACCAAGGATCCATCCGCGGGAAAGACTAACGGAAATACTTATCAAAATGGCGGAAGCGCCATTAAATAACACCTAAAAAATTGTGGAGAAGTTAGAAATGAACATGCGAGGACTGATGGCTTGTGCCATGGCGGCAACTCTTGCCTTGGGCGGATGCCAGCAGTCCGAAGAGTTGGGTGGCGGTAACGAAAGCCACCTGGTGACCATCATGGGTGGACAGCCTGGCTACGAGCCGGCTGCCACCCGCAGTGTGATAGGCGGAGAACTGGAGAACGGTGCTCTGGTGATGCAGTGGGCAGTGGAGGACAAGATAGGTGTGTTCAGCACCAGCGCCCAGAACTCCCTGTTTACCAGCACCAACACCCGTCCTGCCAACTACACCAGCTTCGTGGGAACCAAGGTGGAAACCGAGACGTTGGAGTATGCCTATTACCCCTATGCCGAAGGCGTGACCGACCGCACCCGCATACCTGTGAACATTCCATCCCTGCAGAGCTATACCGACGTGAACTCTGTGGCACAGTATGACCTAAAGGCTTCTGACCAACTGAAAAAGCAGACCGACGGCACCTATGAGTGCCAGATGAAGCAGATGGCTTGTCTGGTTCGCTTCGAGATAAACCTGCACAATGTGGCAGGCGAAATCCAGAAGCAGGACGAGAACAAGGCCGATGCTTCTGGCGAGAAGCTCCAGTCGGTAAGCATTCACAGCGATGCGAACCTCACCGGCAGCTATACCTACGACCTTACCCACCTCTCCAATGGACTGGCACCTGTGCAAGGCAGTGGCGACTTGACACTGAACTTCACCGCCACTCCATCCCTCTCGGGTACGGTGGTAGCCTATGCTGTGGTGGCTCCCGGCAAGCAGAACGGACAGAAGCTGACCATCGACATAGAGACCGACAAGCATAAACTGCAGCTTACTCCCACAGTGCTGTGTGACTTCGTGGCCGGCAGTTTCTACGTGATTCCCCTGAACGCCACGGTGTTCACCAACAACAAGGTGACCGTGGAGACCAGCTATCCCGAGGTGACCGAGGAGACTGCCAACTGCTACATGGTGACTCAGACCGGCGAGCACTCCTTCGTAGCCACCCAGATAGGCAATGGCGACAAGGGCATCGTGAAGGATGCACAGTTCCACGTGACCAGCACAAGGATTCAGCCCAGTTCAGCCAAACTGCTCTGGCAGGATACCCAGAACTTCGTGTCGGACATCCGTTTGACCGACGGTCGTGTCTATTACAAGGCCAACAGCAATGTGGGCAATGCCGTGATAGCCGTGTATAGCGGTGAGAACGGTACAGGCGACATCCTGTGGAGCTGGCATATATGGGGTGTGGGCGATGAGGCTCCTGCCGATGTGGAGATAACCAACAAGGCCAATGCCAAGTTCCAGATGATGGACCGCGTGCTGGGTTCCCTGTCGGCTGTTTCCACCAGCGCAATGCTCTATCAGTGGGGACGTAAGGATCCCATTCCCAATGCTTCGGCCTATTATGTAGATGGTGAGTCGGTAGATATCTCAACTTCTTTCCCTGTGACTGATGGAGCTGGTTCGACCATTCTGACCGGCGTGCGCAATCCTGCAAGCATCATCAAGCCCACATCTCTGCCTGGTGACTGGCTCGCAACAGCCAACAACTATCTGTGGGGTGATGTGAATGAAAAGGACCTATACACTTGGTTCAGCAGCGGCAAATATGCCAATGCAGATGCCGGAGCAGGATGGACCAGCCAGAAGACTATCTACGATCCCTGTCCTGTGGGCTATCGTGTGGCCAACAAGTTCACTTTCACGGGCTTTGCTGTGAACAACACAGGCGAGACTCCTCAGGGTAACACCACTTCAAAGTTGGAATACATCAACTATGTGAAGTATGAGAACGACGGCTGGTACTTCAAGAAGAACAGCACCGACACCGAGGGTGTGTATTTCCCCATGACTGGTTCGCGTGGAGCTGGTTCGGGTTCACTCATGACAGGCTCTGGCAAGTCGGCCTACAACACCGTAGGCTACACCGCCTCTTATTGGGCAAGCTCCATAAACAAGAATGCGGGTCAGAGCAGCGCTCTGGAGATGGGTCCTCACGGAACAGAGAACACCGCTGCTGGCAACAACAGTTTCAACTCGCTGAACACGGTGGATTTCTCCTATCGTGCCAACGCTTATGCCGTGCGTTGCGTAAGGGAAAACCAATGAGCCAGGTGAATATCCTGACACATTATATTATATAAGGAGAGGGGGGGAGAGACCATTGCCCAATCAAAAAGACAGTGGCCCTTTCCCCCTCTCTTGTTTTTTACGAGAAAAAGTTTCTTGGGCTACTTTGCCCGGTAAGTTAGGTAAGGGGAAAGACGATGATAGACATACAGGATAAATCAAAATGCTGCGGATGCTGTGCATGTGTGGATGCATGTGCCCATCAGGCAATTTCCTTGAAGACGGATATAGAGGGTTTCTGGTATCCCGTGGTAGATAAGGACAAGTGTGTGGATTGTGGACTGTGCGACAAGGTCTGCCCCGAACTCCATATAGACGAGCTGAAGAAGAATGACTATCCCAAGCCGGTCCACACGATGGCAGCCATCAACAAGAAGATGAGTGTACGCTGGGACAGCACGTCGGGCGGAGCATTCTCGGCACTTGCCGATGCCATGTATGAACAGGGAGGCTATGTGAGCGGTGCTGTCTATAATGAGGATTTCTCGGTACGCAATTTCATCTCCTCCAATCCTGCTGACCTGGAGCGGCTTCGCAGTTCAAAGTATCTTCAGAGCAAGGCTGAAGGACTGTACAGGGAAATACGCGATTTGCTCAGGAAGGGAGAGCGGGTGCTGGCATGTGGCACTCCTTGCCAGATGGCTGCTTTGCGCTCGTTCCTTCGTAAGGACTACGACAATCTGATTATTGTCGATTTCATCTGCCGTGGTGTCAATTCCCCCAAGGTCTATCGCAAATACCTGGATTCACTGGAGCGCAAGTTCGGGGGAAAGGTTGTATATGTAAAGGCCAAAAACAAGGAACTGGGCTGGCGCAACCTGACACGCAAGGTAGTGTTTGATAACGGAAAGGTATATTATGGTGTCCATATGCAGGACGATTTCCGCAGAGGCTACCATACCAACGTCTATTGCCGCCCGAGCTGTTACACCTGTCAGTACAAGGGTTTCCCCCGCATGGCAGACATCACCATAGCCGACTATTGGGGTATAGAGAGGGTTGATCCGAACATGGACAACAACATAGGCACATCCATGATACTCCTGAATTCCAACAAGGGTATCGCTTTCTTTGAGAAAGTGAAGGACAAACTGGAGTGGGAGGAGACCAATTTCGAGTCCGTTCTGCCGGGCAACATCGCTTTGCGCAAACCTATTGAACCTGCAAGGATAGACAGGAAGGGTTTCTTCGAAGACCTGGACAAGGGAACATTCGAGGATGTTACAGTCAAGTATTTCCCCCTGAGCACTCCGGCAAGAAGTTTGAAGCGACGGGTGAAGGACTTCCTGAGGAAGTGCAAATCGCTGTATTCCATGTACCATCTCTCATTCCGTGCATGGAGCAATTTCATCAGAGTAAATTGCCGCAAGAACACCCTCTCTAATTTCAGAGCCGGGCATGTGATATACACAATGCCCAGTGCTGTGTTTGACCTTCATCCCACAGCAAAGATTATCCTGAACTCCTCCATTATATATGGACTCGGTCGCGTGATGGGCTTGCGCATGCCCACCTGCTTGCGTATGACCGAGAATGCAACTCTGGAAATACATGACGGACCGCTTACACGTTATGGCAACGGTGCCTATGGTTTGTGCTATGGTGCATATATCGAGATAGTCAATGGCGGCAAACTGACTATCGGCCAGGGGGCTGCCAATGTGGGACTGACCATCATGTGTGCCAAGGAGGTGACCATAGGAAACGGTGTCCGTATTGGAAGAAATGTATCCATACGGGACTGGAATGGTCCGCATGTCATCATCAACGACCATTACCGTAATCATGCTCCTGTACATATCGGAGACCATGTGTGGCTGTGTACGGGATGTACCATCATGCCTGGTGTGACGGTAGGAGAAGGAGCTGTGGTAGCTGCCAACTCCACGGTGACAAGGGATGTTCCACCACACAGCATGGTGGCAGGTTCGCCAGCTAAGGTGGTAAAGGAAAACGTGGAATGGTATTAGCGGTAGAGCAGTTCGTATGACAGACAACAGAAGAATAGCAAAGAACACGATGTTCCTTTATTTCAGGATGATGCTGATTATGGGCGTTGCCCTTTTCACCTCCCGCATTGTCCTGAGGAATCTGGGAATAGAGGACTTCGGAATCTATAATGTGGTAGGTGGCATTGTCACCATGTTCACCTTCCTCAATGGTTCGCTTGGTTCTGCCACCTCCCGTTATATCACCTTCGAGTTGGGCAGAAAGAATTATGAGCGGCTCAATCAGGTGTTCAATGTGGCCTTCCTGATACATGTGGTCATAGGCATCATCGTCATTGTGTTGGCCGAGACGGTGGGCTTGTGGTTCTTCTACGAAAAGATGTCCATTCCTGCTGATAGGATAGATGCAGCCCAGTGGGTCTATCAGATATCCATCCTCACCTGCTTCTTCTCCCTGACCCAAGTACCATACAGTGCGTCTATCATAGCCCATGAGAACATGAGGGTGTATGCCTGGATTGGCATTGTGGAAGTTCTGGCCAAACTGGTGATTGTCTATCTGCTTGTGGTCTCACCCTTTGACAAACTGGTGTTCTATGCGGTTCTGTTGTGTCTTTTGCAGATAAGTATAATGATGTATGAGCGTTTTTACTGCCTGCGTCATTATGGGGAGAGCAGGATGAAACTCTACTGGGAGAGGAGCCTCTATCGGGAGATGTTCGGTTATGCCGGTTCCGACTTGATAGGCAACATCTCAGTATTGGCTCAGGGACAAGGGTTGAACCTCCTCCTGAATGTGTTCTTCGGTCCTGTCGTCAATGCCGCCCGAGGTGTAGCATATCAGGTACAGGGTGCTGTAACACAGTTCAGCAACAACTTCATGACGGCAGTGAAACCTCAGATTATCAAGTCGTATGCCGAGGGAGATACATGGGGGATGCTGATATTGGTAAAGAACAGCAGTTGCTTCTCGTTCTATCTGATGTGGATGATATCTTTCCCCATCATGCTGGAGGCCGACTATATTCTGTCATTGTGGCTGGGCAAGTACCCCGACCATACGGTCACATTCCTTATATTGGTGCTGGTGCTCTGCCTGATACAGACATTGAAGACACCCCGGACAACCGTCTTTCATGCCACAGGACACCTCAAGCTGGTGAACCTTGTGGTGGGAGGAATCCTTTGTGCTGCATTCCCATTGGCTTACCTGTTCCTGAAGATGGGTATGTCACCCGAAAGCGTCTTCTGGGCAGCCAATATATCCATGGCATTGTCTGAAGTGGCAAGTGTGCTCATACTAAAACGATATGTTGATTACTCAGTCACCTCCTATCTGATGAGTGTGCATGGGAGGTGCATCATGGTGGCTGCACTGTCAGCCATCGTTCCTTTCCTGTTGTTTGACCGATGGATGGAGCCTTCTTTCCTGAGGCTCATGACAACGTGTGTGCTCACTACCTTGTCCATAATGGCAGTGGTCTTCACCATCGGAATGGACAGAGAGATGAGAGTAAAGTTGATGGGATTCTTTAGAAAGAAACTGAGCAAGGAAGGATGAACGAACCGACAATAAAGCTTTCCAATGGTGTGGTCATGCCTTTTATGGCAATGGGAACCAACTGGATGAAATATGGCGAACTGCTGCCTGTAATGAAGGCTGGCTTCAGTGCCGGACTGAGAGCCATTGACACGGCAAGGGACTATGGCAACGAGCCTGTGGTGGGCGATGTGCTTTCCGAGGCATTGAAGAGAACGGGCTTGAGGAGAGAGGATGTCTTTGTGACCACGAAGATAGGCAATTCCCAGCAAAGGCAGGGCGATATAGAGGAAGAGATAAACATCTCGCTCCGCAATCTGAAGACTGATTATGTGGATCTGTGGCTCATGCACTGGCCCTATCCTGGCTATTTTGAACAGACATGGGACAAGATGATGAAAGTATATCAGGAAGGTAAGGTACGTGCTATAGGTGTGGCCAACTATGACGTGCGCCATTTCAAGCAGCTCCTGGCTGGTAATCCCGCAGTAGTGCCAATGGTCAACCAGATGGAGTACCATCCGCTTCGTACAGCCAGACATCTGAAGGAGTATATGGATGACAACGGCATTGTGACACAGGCTTATGCTCCCTTGTGCAGACTGGTTCCGCCGCTTAAGGAAAGTCCGATACTGAATGAACTTGCACAGAAATATGGGAAGTCCATTGGGCAGATTATCTTGCGTTGGCATGTTCAGCAGGGCAATGTCATGCCTGTATTCAAGTCCTACAATCCCAAACGCTTTGTGGAGAACGTGGATGTGCTGGACTTTGAGTTGACGGAGGACGAAATGAACAGCATATACTCGCTGAACCAGAACTACAAGTATCACATAGAGTCCATCAACTGCCCAGGATATTAAAAACAGAGGTTACGTATGAACAGAATAGCCAAAATTCCCTTTGCTTTGCCCCTGTTTCTGAACAGATTGGTGAAGAAGACAAACTGGTACAGAAATGTCATTCCTGACGAGTCGAACTATCCCGACAATGAATGGTATCGTTCGCACCTTGAACGGAACTATGATGTAGTCAATGTGGGAAGTTCCTCCGCTGTGTTCGCCTTTGATTATACAGGACTGAATGTGAAGGCATTCAATTGGGCTATGCAGCCCCAGTCCTTGGAATACAGCTTTAAGATACTGAAGATGTACTTCAGCATCTTGGCTCAAAAAGGTATTGTCCTCATTCCCTTCAGTCCTTTTTCAGGTCTGTCTGTGGCAGGGAAATGGCCGGCAACGGCCAATGACAAATACTACACTATCCTGGACAGTACGCTTGTCGATGACTACGAATCGGTTAAGCGTCGTCGCAATTACCCGTTGTTCACCCAGCCAAGAACGGCCTTGAAGAGACTCGTCAAGGATGTTCCCAGGCATGTGTGTGGTACAAGAATAAAGTCATGCCACACAGAGGAGGAGTTTCGGCAGGATGCCGAGAGATGGATGGAAATCTGGAAAAAGGAGTTCAATATAGAGAATCTGAGTGCTCCGCTGTCGGATGAGAACAAGAAGGGAGCCGAAAGCAGGCGCCAGTCGCTGTCAGAGATGATAGACTTCTGCCTGGAGCGAGAACTTCGTCCTGTTCTGGTTCTACCACCTATGCATCCGGCTCTGTCCAACCTCTTCACGAAAGAGTTTAAGGAAAACTACATCTACTCTTTCCTGAGGAGAACCAACACCCGGAACATTCTTTTCTTGGACTATTTCGATGACAAGCGCTTTGTCAGTGCAGCGGACTATGACAATTCCTTCTTCCTGAGTCAGGAAGGTGCCAGGCGCTTTACCAGGATTGTTCTGGAGGATGTGAAGAGAGGCACCAAGGACTGAGCCAATCCCAACATTTCTGTTTCATCCCATCAAGAGGCGGATGAGTGTAGCAACATTTACACTCATCCGCCTCTTCTGTTTTCTGCCCATCCCACATCGGCAGGGCAGAAGTGCAAGCCTGCACAGTCGAAAAAGGCAGGTGCAAAGGGATGAAGAGTGCTACGAAATGATTATCTTTGCAGATGAGATGGCAATAGCCATGGTTGTATCAGAGTCAGTATAGAGAATGATAACCAAGCCAACACATGACTAAGTATAAGGACATAATAAACAATATTTGTGGTAATATCCATACGGGAGTGGTCGATTTCGACGAACCACGCAGTGAAGCTTCTATGCCAACCCAGGCATCTTCGGAGTTTATCACCAATAAACAGCAAGGAGACTGGGCAGAAGATGTCTTGTTCCGAGCAATCAATGAGAACTCTGACAACATTGTAGCTGTGCGATATGGCAAGTCTGACGACCTGGTGGCAGGCGATGCTGGCTTTGAGGAATTCTTCAACAACTATCAGGCGGAACTGGACTCTATCGGAAAGCGTCCAGACCTGTTGCTTTTCCGCCGCGAGGATTATGACGAAAGTTTGGGTGAGGATATTAGCAACAGGGATAGCTGCGAGATAGGAGAATATGTGGCAAAGGCCATTGCGGGCATAGAGGTTCGTTCGAGTGCTTTTCTCATTGACAAATACACAGAGGAGGCGAACAGGATCATGCGTGAGAATACTGCTGGAGCCATTGCACTCAGGGACGAGTTGTTGGGTGAATATCTCGACTTGCTTGAGCAAAAGCGTCCTGAACTTATCGGCATCCTACGCCAGTTGGACGAGCATTCTGTGAGGACGATTGACTTCAGGGCTGTTTCGTATCGCTCTTCGCAGCGCCTGCAGGAGCTTTCTGCCAAACTGTCGGAACTGAAGAAGTATCTGAAGGCTATTCAGAAACGTAATTCCCTGTCTATAACTCCGAAGGTAGAGGACTTGAAGGTGGTGAGGAAGTGGATAATGACGTACGATGTGCCGCATTTCTATGTGCAGGTTTTCTTTGATAAAATGTATGGAATGTCCTTCCAACACATACTGGAACTTGTGTCCAATCCCGACTTGGAGGGCGAGAAGTATTTCATCGAACAGGATACGAAGAACCAGAATAAGACAACCATCAAAATCCCTTCACAAGACGGAGTGTGCCTGGCTGAGAAAGTAGTGGAGCCTAATCACCGAAGTGTCCGTAAGGAACTGAACAAGGGGCGTTTGCTCTTTTATGTGAAGTTTGATGGAGGAGAGGCTTGTCTTGACAAAGAAAGTTTCGATTCGTTGTTCTCTTGTGACCTATGATGACCGAGAAGGAATACGTGGGAGTGGTTGGCCTTGAGCACAGGAAGAGGTTTGCACAGTTCTTTACACCTGAGGCTATAGCGGATTTTATGGCCCGTTGGGTGCTGGATGGCAGGAAGAAGATGGATGTTCTGGAGCCTGCATTTGGCTTGGGAGCCTTCAGCCGTTCCTTGTTCAAGCAGAATCCTAAGGTTAGGGTAGTGGGCTATGAAGCAGACGAAACCATCTATAATTATGCTGCAGAAAATGTGGCGCAGGCTGGAAGCGACGTGTTATTATATAATGAGGACTACTTGCGGGCTTCGTGGAAAGACAAGTATGACGGCATCATTTGCAATCCACCCTACCTGAAGTTCCATGATTATGACAATGCTTCGCTTGTGCCATTGGTCAATGAGCAGTTGGGCATACGTCTGAATGGCTTTACCAACCTATACACACTCTTCCTGCTCAAATCCATTAGCCAATTGCGGGATGGAGGCAGGATGGCATATATAGTTCCCTCCGAGTTTCTGAATTCGGATTATGGGGTGGAGGTGAAGCGTGCTTTGCTGCGGAGTGGTGTGCTGAGGCATGTGGTGGTAGTGGATTTTACTCAGTGTGCTTTTGATGACGCTCTGACGACCGCTTGTATCCTTTTGTGCCACAAGGACGGCAGTCTCAGCGAAGTACGCTTCTCCCACGTCAGTGATGTGGCTCAACTGCAGGCTTCCCTGGCAGATTATTCCGCGTGGGCGGCAGACCAGCTGAAGCCAGAGACGAAGTGGAAGCAGTATTATGAGGGAGCACGTTCTGCGGGCTATCGTCATCTGGTGCCGTTCAGCACTTTTGCCAAAGTGTCTCGCGGGATTGCCACAGGAGCAAATGACTATTTCACTTTCAGGGAGTCCAAGAAGGAGTTGTATGGAATTCCCGAGCGCTGTCTGATGCGCTGTGTCTGTCATTCGACTGATGTTCATGGGCTCTTCTTCACGGATGATGATTTCCAACGGCTTTCACATTCAGACAAGGCTGTGTACCTGTTCAATGGATGTGCCGACGGGGCGGATGAACATGTGAGGGAGTATATCTCCTGGGGTGAAGAGACAGGAGCCGACAAAAGGTATCTGACCGCCAGCCGAAAGCCTTGGTATGCAATAGAGAACAGAAAGCCTTCTCCCATCTGGGTGTCGGTGTTCAACAGAAAGGGGCTGCGCTTTGTGAGAAACATAGCTGGAGTGTCCAATCTGACCACATTCCACTGTGTGTATGATGCGGGTGTGGTGGATATCGACGTGCTGTTTGGCTATCTGGTAACAAACGTGTCCAAGGAAATCTTCATGGACAACTCACGTCAGTACGGCAACGGACTGGTGAAGTTTGAACCCAATGACCTGAATAAAGGGAAGGCTGTGGATTTGAGACTGCTCACAGAGGAAGAGGCCCAGCTCGTCAGTGCAGCTTCGCAAAGGTTGCTGTGTCAGGGTATCGAAGATGAAATCATCCTCCTGCTGGACAGCTTCTTCAGGGAGAAATTCACGGACCGGAGCGTCTGCCTGGCATATTATTGGGGACAGTTGCATGATTTGGGACATCCCGATTCGAGCCCTATTGAGGAAAGCACACTGCCCACTCATGCCAAACAGCTCATCTTCCCCAATCTCTTCAGCTACACTGCTCAGGATAATGCAGCAGAGGCATTGGCGGTACATGAAGATGAGACATAGGTGGAAAGGCCGAAAAAACGAAGCAAGGTTACTTTGCAAAGTATCGTTGGATACTTTGCGATTTATCCTTGGATACATTGCCAAGTATCCAAGGATACTGTCTTTTCCTGATTTCACTAGACACTTTTTCTATTCATAAACTGAATCAGTG
>SAMEA104315436__coassemble_701_pt1 | contig 89448 bp, 75 predicted proteins | sample SAMEA104315436__metabat2_low_PE_029 | metagenome-assembled genome bin SAMEA104315436 (sample SAMEA104315436) | gut metagenome | biome: Monkey gut; feature: monkey-associated habitat; material: faeces | place: China | collected 2013 | reverse complement strand
ACTTCATGTCTTCCGGCGCACCTTCCAAGGATGTCTCAAGAGTTATGGTCTTGGCAGCGTTCATACGGTTGTACCTCATGCCATTTCTTCCTGAACGGCTCAGATTTTCTGATTTTACCTTAGTCTGGTCTATTTCACCGTCAGCAGATGAAGAAACGGAAGAGGCATCATTGTCATTGTCATCTTTTGAGGACCACTCGTCACGTTCTTTCTGACGGTCGTCCTTGACAACTTTGCTCCTGCCACTCTGCTTCAGACTCTTGGAGCCGAATGTCTCCTGATTGCTTCTGTTCATACGACCGTTCAAGTCATCACGCTCCCTGACAGCCTTGTCGTATGCACTCTGAAGCCTATCCATTGACTTCTGCAACGACGCTATCGTGGCGTTCTGCGAGCTTATCGTCTGACGAAGCGTGTCTATTGTAAGCTTAAGACTACCTATCATAGCCTTAAGCTCCGTTATCGTATTTATAAAGTCCTGCCTTTCCATTTCAGCCAGCGGCTTTTCTGCCTTGGATTCTATCTCCAAGGCCTCCAGATAATGTGCTTGCATTATCATATTTTCCACTGTCTGATCTTGCTTCTTCATAGTACAAAGATACTAAAAAATATCGAGAAAACAGCATGATAACACAAGTTATTTTATTGATTATCGGTTATTTAATGACAAACCTCAAGCTCGTTTACCGTCGGGCATTCAAGTAAGGCAACCAAGTATTTAAAGTCCAATTCATACACTACTTCATGGTTCTTCATTACTGGTTTCATAAATTTATAGCCCTTCTCGTAAGTTATGTCGTAAAGCACACGCTTGTGATTCTTGTATCTAATGACCTTCAGTATCCTGCGGTCTTTAGACATGAATATATAGGCATCACCGTTGTATGGATCCATGTCAAGTGCCTGTACCTCTGAAAACAGACGGTACTTGCCAAATCTCATGTTTGTAATACCTTCTATGTACCACAGCCTGACACCTCCGTTTATCGCAAGCATAGCATCTCCAATTTCTCTACCAGGTCTTTCAACCCATTGTAGTCTATGTTTCGCTGCTGGAAATACATACCATTGGTTGACTTTAACTGTATTGTAAACAATGTCGGCTTGGACATTCGGGTATCTTGCGGCCCGGAAGCTTCAACAGCACTGTAACAAGTGTCTTGCAATTTTGAATCCTGCACTGGGATTGTACCGTCTCTATCAACAATGTCAACCGCATGAACCTTGACCTTATGCCGGTTCTTGTACCAACGTCCAAACTGGGAATAAACGATGCCGTTCTTCTGGCAGAAGGCGACTATCGAAACACCGCTTGCCTTGGACTCCTGGTTATAAAGTTCCAGTATCCGTTTAAAATCTTCACTGCTTGCCATAATCGTATTTTTATGTTTTGCAGTGCAAAGGTAACTTGGTTCATGCAAAATGCCCCAGAGGCAATTGAGTGCTTACGCACCCAATCGGAGGCATGGTCACGCTGCGCCCATGACCGGAAGTCACTGAGCACGTCCTTGTAGTTTTTTTGAAAGGTGCCACCATCTATCATGTATGTGTGGGACAAGGATTTCGCGGTTATCGGCTCATTGTCCATCCGCCGCCTTTAAAAAAAAGCGCAAGCTCCTTCGAGTATTGCGTCTTTTCGTGGGCTATGCTTTCAAGCGGAACGATATAGTTGTGGCCTTCAGGAGTTGTCCATCTTCGGCGACGGACATGCAGTATTGTCTTGCGGTCACGTATGGGAAAGTCAAGTATGCGGCATTCCTCGGTAAAGCCGTTGGGCTTGGCTAGGGACATCGATGACGGGCGATTGTCGCGCTCGTCAAGGTATAGGTGCAGGATGTTGCGGTAAAGCCTGTCTTCAGGAGTCGGCTCTTCTGCAAAGTCGACAACGTCGAAATAATCCAGCACACCGTCTGGAAGAATATAGGAGGCAAGCCCCTTATACATGTTTATGTCTGTTTTAAGTTCCATATGGCAAAGGTAGTAAACTTAAATGACAATCCTTCTAATCTCGTTGGTATTTTGGGTAGACTGCCACGGACTTTGTCGGGTGAGCCAATTTTGGCGCCATTTCGTATTATACTCCTGCTCGGTTGTTTCTATTACACCTGAGGGCAAAATAGGAACAATTATGCGAGGGGCACACTCTAAAAAGTAGACCGCCCCTTCTTTAACATAACCTTCCCCCATAAGAAAGCCAATGACTCCTTTTTTGGGGTAAAAAGTTATGTTTCGCCCATTTATCATAGTTAGCGTTAACTCCGTCTAAACAAGCATTTGATCCACCTTTGACTTTAGTAGGATCTACAATTCTAAAATATCTATCCGTGCTGATGGAAGCCGATGAGCCATCGCCACTCTACGAAGATGTCATGCGCACAAGAACATTCATCTGACGTTTACTTAAACACTTCGATCGTCCCGCTTCTCACGATTGGAGAAACGGGGCGGTAGAAATGCTTTTCAGCGTTTGCTGCTGAAGATGAAAATATACTTAAAATGGATTAGTATATATATCTGCACTTTGAGCAGTGTATAACAAATGGTCCAATGTTTATATCCATTTTAATGTCTTTCTCTGTAGGTGTATCCTTTGCAGTGAGAATGATGGTGTCTATTTTATCATCTTCCTGCTGTAAAAGTGTCAAGGGTCTTTCTTTAACGACCTTCCAGTGACCAAAAAAGTCATAATGACCGCAATGGAAGTTACACATAGCACCAAGAGACTGTATATCATCAAGCGCATAACTATAATTTAAAATAGTCATTATCCCACCAAATGGTCCTCCTTGCCGAATGTAAATAGTCTCATTTACAACTCCCAATGTAGAACCGTTTAATAAAACTTCCGTTTGCTCAAATTCAAGGTTGTAATTTCCCTGAAGTACGGTTTGTAGTTTTTCTGTTGCTGTCATATTGATTAGACTAAACGTTTGCTATTATATAGTTCTCTATTTCTTTAAGTTGGAAGTTTGTTGGGTAAAGTGCAAGAGCTTTTCTCCAAAGTTGATCATATCTTATAAAAGTCTCTTGATTCATTACTATGCCCCTCATTCCGCTTGCCCAACCAGCAATTGCTGAATTTATATATGCAAAAGCATTTGCATCTTGAGGGCGCATGTAATAACGTGAATTGAGCATCTGTACCAATAGCTCCTGGTTTTGCCGCTTATTATAACCTGCAGGTGTCTTGTTAACTTGCAAGGTACAACCATATCCGCTCATTATTTTGGTAAAATCAGCGTCATTAAGACAGTATCTCTCACGGAGTAGATTGAGATAATTATGCTCGCTATATGTCAGAATGTCATTGCACACGAGTTCTGCAGCTTCTTGCACTGGCATTCTTGATGCTTGCTGGAATTGCGGTATTACAATACTTGGAATAGCCTTGAGCTTATACATCATTAGAAGTTGGAAGATTACATTGATATGCCGTCTTTTGTCATAAAATGATTCGCCACTACCATATCCAAAAAACATTTCATTCATATATGTTTCCTTTCTGCCTACCCAATCCCAACTCGGCTTTTAGTTGTTTTAAACGTTAAGGCGTGGGAATTGTATATCCACTTCCTATGATGTAGACCCAGAGAAAACCTTTGTGTGAAGATGTAGAAATAACAGCCCCACGCTATCGCGCGGATACTATTACATACCATCACGTTTGAAGGTTCTTAGGCTTCACATCAACAAGAAGATGGGTATAACGCCTCAATTTTACTATGTCTTTGGAAACAATAGTTCGTTAAAATTTGAGTATATGGCTACGCAGCTTTAGGCTGCCAGCCAATGAGTTCTTTGACAATCTTACTAATTAAAGTTCGGTTCGGTCGGCATCGGGACATGTCGAAAAAATAATTTCATATAGTTCGTATTGAACACCAACGACTTAACTTTTGTCATGGAATTGTCCATGCCATTGTCTTTCATGAAGACCTTGGCGGCATTCAGTGAGGCGAACGATGCGTTGAACGCAAAGTCCAGCTGGCTCTTGTGTCTTGCCTGACAATCCATAGTTTAATACCCAAGGTTATGTAGTCTATCCCCATGCCATCTACATATACAATATAGGGGATACACTTGTTTTTATATTGTTATTATTTGAATACCAGAATTGGCTATTAGTGTATGCATATCTTGTTTGTTTATGGTTCTGTTGTTTCAATAAACGCGCCAGGCACATAGGCGGTGCAGACTGTCATGAGGCCGTCGATGATGATGCCTACCCTTTGCTGGCTGTGGTAACGGGCTACGGTGCCTACTACGCCTTTGAATTTGCCTTCGGTGATGCGGACTTGCTGGCCTTCCTTGAATTTGGTGATGATGGTGGGGGAGGCTATGATGTCCTCGGAGTCGGAGGCACAGATGATCTTTAGGCTGTTCATCTGGCTGTCGGGGATTATCAAAGGCTCTTTGATGACCTTGCCTTCGATGTGCTTGTGGGCATAGTAGAAGCGCAGGTAGGAGAGGTTCACGTTGTCATAGACGTATGACTTGATTTCTTCCTCTGTTCCACGGGCGAAGAATATGTTCGGGATGCGGGACTCCTCTCTGGCGACTCTTTTGCCGTCAATGAGCTTCACGGTCTTCAGAGTGGGGTAGAAGGTCTCGATGTTCTTGCCTCTGAGGTAGTCGTTGGCTTTTCCTTCCCTTCCGTAGGTGGCTCGCAGGGCGTACCAGTGCATATTGTCTTTTGGTTTCTTCTGTGCAGGGGCGTTTGGCGAAAGCACATTTCGGGTGGACACCCCTGCTTGTGAACTCTCTGCTGATATTGTGCTTTGAGCCTCGGGGAAAGCGTCGGAGGTAAGTCCGGCGCCTGGAGGTGTCATGTGACCTCCTTGGGATGTGACATCTGATGTGGCGGTGTAGGTTTCCATATCGTGATGTGCTTTTTAGGCCAAAGACTTGGCCGCTGCAAGACTCTCTTGCCGCTTGCTGTGGTTGTCCGTCGGGACTTCTCTGCTTCTCGGCGTTTCTGGGATCCGTTTGTTGGTCAGGAGCGAGCTCCAAACCGGCATCTGGACATGAGTCTCTATGCAAATTTAGGACTTTTATTTAAGATTGTATAACGTTCTTTGAAAAATTTTGAATTATGAACCAGTGTGAACTTAAAAAGCTTCTGTTTTACTATATATATAATGTGTAAGAATGGTAAGTGGCGCGTAAAGTGCGGTGTGAGATGCAGCCATCGGGCAGGCAAACAGAAAAATGCAAGAAACTACCCCGAAAAAGTATCCTTGGATACTTTGCAATGTATCCAAGGATAAATCGTCAAGTATCCAGTATTACTTTGCCAAGTATCCTTGCTTCGTTTTTTCGCCTTCCATTCTACGGTCTTTTCTTGATTTCATTGAGCTTCTTTTCTCTTCATAAACTGAAACGGTAGTCAGAATCGCAAAAGGCATACTGAAACGGTTGTCACTTGCTTGGAGATAGCGCTGTTTGTGTTGACACTTCAGTCTTGTGGCTGGCGGGAATTGCTTTTCGTGGCCTTGGGGTAGAAGATTGGTGGGTTCTTGCTCCTGCTGAATCCTGAGTGTGGCTGGGCTTAAGTATGGCGTGATGGGGGAGAGGGTAGTATGGGGCAAGAAAAAGAAATCCCCTCTGGAGGTAGATGCTCCAGAGAGGATTATGGTAGTGTGCAAGAGACCTTGTCTGCCTTTTCAATGAATCTTGTGACCTTTCTCAATGAATCTTGTGGCCTTTTTCAAGGAGTCTTGTGGCCTTTTTCAAGGAGTCCTGTGGCTCTTTTCAAGGAGTCTTGTGGCCTTTTTCAAAGAATCTTGTCTGCCTTTTCAAGGAATCTTATGATCCTTTTCAAGGAGTCTTGTGGCCTTTTTCAAGGAGTCTTGTCTGCCTTTTCAAGGGGCTTTTCAGTCCTTGCAGAGGCTTTGATGACCTTTACGAGGGGATTCTTAGTCCTTGCAGGGGATCTTCTCAATGCGACGGATGTGGCGGCCTCCCTCGAAGGGAGTGGCGAAGAACTCGTCCATGATGCCGTCGGCTTCACTCTCGGAGAGGAAACGTCCTGGCATCACCAGCACGTTGGCATCGTTGTGCTGACGTGCCAGATGAGCTATCTGTGGGCGCCAGCAGAGGGCTGCACGCACGTGCTGATGCTTGTTGAGTGTCATGCTGATGCCTTCGCCGCTGCCGCATACGGCAATGCCTGTGGGCACTTCGCCTGTATCGATGGCTTGGCCCAAAGCGTGACCGAAGTCGGGATAGTCACAACTCTCCTCGCTGTGGGTGCCATAGTCAACATATTCAATGCCGTGTGCAGTGAGATACTGCTTGATGTGCTCCTTGAGCGCAAAGCCTGCGTGGTCGCTGGCCAGTCCTATCTTTGTCATTGGAATGATGTTCAATGTTTGATGTTGTTGTCTCTCGGGTGGATGCTGATGCCGCATGGTGGCTTAAGCCAGCATCTCCTTCACCTGATTATAGACGTTCTCGGCGGTGAAGCCCAACTTCTGGTCGAGCACCTTGTAGGGTGCAGAGAAGCCGAAGCTCTCGAGTCCCCATACGCGGCTGGCAGGATCGGCACCGATGAGGAAACCGCTTAGATTGACGGGCAGACCGGCCGTGAGACCGAATATCTTGCTTCCGGCGGGGATGATGCTCTGCTGGTAGTCCTGGGGCTGCTCGCGGAAGAGTCCCTCGCTGGGTACGCTTACCACGCGGGTTTTCACTCCGTCCTGACGCAGGAGACGTGCTCCAGCCACCAGTGTGCTCACCTCAGAGCCGTTGCCCAGGAGGATGATATCATAGTCGGCATCGCTCTCGGTCACCACATAGGCACCGTGCTTGATACCTGCATAGGGAGTGCCGGCGGGCAGATCCTCTATTGTCTGGCGGCTCAGAATGAGTGCGCTGGGCGTGTGCATGTTCTCCATAGCCAGTCGCCAGCACTCTACAGTGGCGCGGCTGTCGGCAGGACGCATCACGAGCATCGAGTTGCGGCCGCTGTGGTTCTTGAGCTTCTCCATCAGACGAATCTGTGCTTCCTGCTCCACGGGTTCGTGTGTGGGACCATCTTCACCCACTCGGAAAGCGTCGTGTGACCAGATGAACTTGACGGGAAGCTCCATCAGAGCTGCCATGCGGATGGCTGGCTTCATGTAGTCACTGAACACGAAGAAGGTGCCGCAGGCTGCCAGCACACCACCGTGCAGGCTCATGCCTATGCAGCAGCAAGCCATTGTGAGCTCGGCCACACCAGCCTGCAGGAAGGCTCCTGAGAAGTCTCCGAACTTCAGTTCGTGGGTATGCTTGAGGAAGCCGTCGGTCTTGTCGGAGTTGCAGAGGTCGGCAGAAGCACAAATCATATTGGGCACCTGCAGTGAGAGCTGGCTGAGACAAGCGCTGGAGGCATTGCGTGTGGCATCGTTGGCCTTAAGCTGCACGCTCTCCCAGTCGATGTTGGGCAGACGACCGGCAAACCAATCGTTCTGCTGGGCAGCCTTCTCGGGATTGTTCTCAGCCCAGTTGGCCTCCTCGTCGTGACGAACAGCAGCCATAGCCTGAAGCTCCTTGAGGCGGGCATCGTAAATCTCCTGCACCTCGGGGAAGATGCAGAAGGGATCGTCGGGATTGCCGCCCAGATGGGTGATGGTATTGCGGTAGGCATCGCCTCCGAGGGGTGCACCGTGTGTCTTGCAACTGTGCTCGTAGCTGGTGCCATCGGCCTTCAGAGCGCCCTTGCCCATCACGCATTTGCCGATGATGAGTGTAGGCTTGTTCTTCACAGCCTTAGCCTGCTCGATGGCACGGCGTATCTGCTCCACATCGTTGCCGTCAATCTCTATCACCTCCCACTGCAGTGCGCGGTACTTGGCGGCAGTATCCTCGTTCATCACCACATTGGTCTCGGTGGAGAGCTGTATGTCGTTGGCATCATAGAACATGATGAGGTTGTCCAGTCCCAGCGTTCCTGCTATGCGTGCAGCACCCATGCTTATCTCCTCCTGTATGCCTCCATCGCTGATGTAGGCATAGATGGTCTCCTGGCTGAAGGTAGGATTGCCGGTGCGTGCAGCCAGGAACTTGGCGGCAATGGCAGCACCTACTGCGTAGGCATGACCTTGTCCCAAGGGGCCGGAACTATTCTCAATGCCGCGCTCGATGCACACTTCGGGGTGACCGGGTGTGGGTGAGCCCCATTGACGCAACTGCTGTAGCTCCTCCATGCTGAACTTGCCGATGAGGGCCAATTGTGCATAGAGCATGGGCGCCATGTGGCCGGGATCGAGGAAGAAGCGGTCCCTTCCCACCCATGCAGGGTTCTTGGGGTCAAACTGCAGGTACTCGCTGTAGAGCACGTTAATGAAGTCCGCACCACCCATGGCACCTCCAGGGTGTCCGCTCTTGGCTTTCTCTACCATTGAGGCTGCAAGTATGCGGATGTTGTCAGCCGCGCGGTTCATTGTCAGAATGCTGTTCATAATGCAAATGTTTGCTTGTATGTTCAATGTGGCAAATATGCCATTTACTTAGTTCACGCTACAAAGGTATAAAAAAAACGAGTGAAAAGCGAATAGTGCAATGCGAAATGCATCATGTGGAGTGCCAGTGACCCTCAAGATGAAACAGGAACGCATGCGTGGGAGAGTGTGTTGGGGTGCTGTGCAGGCGTTTTGAGCGGCCAGGCTCAGGCTTTCTTCTGCCCGATGGTTCAGCGCAGAGCCTTTCGGAGAGAGACGAAGCGGTAGCCCCGGCGCTGCAGTTCGGTGATGAGAAGGTCCAGGTGGCGGGCATAGAACTTGTCGGTGCGCTCGGGCGATGTGCCTGCATGGAAGAGCATGAGATGTCCCTTCAGCCCCTCGCTCTCCTCCTTGGCCAGAATGGTCTGGTAGATATTGTCCGACGAGCGGTAGTTCTTCATCGAGGGGATGGTGTAGTCGGCATTGCTGGCGGTACCGCTTGTGAAGTTGACCAGAATGAGCCCCATCTCGCTGGCCCACTGGGCGATGGTGGCGTTGTAGTGCTCATAGGGAGGCATGAAATAAGGCGAGTTGCGTATGGTGATGCCGTAGGGTGCAAGCGCCTGATAGCTCAGTCGGATGTCTGATTCAAACTCCTCACGGGTGACGATGGTGCTGTCGGGGTTGTCCCAAGTGCTGTAGAGCGGGTGGCTATAGCTGTGGCTGCCCACGTAATGGCCTGCCCGCCTGATGCGTGCAACATCCTCGGGGAAGCGCTTCAGGAAGGAGCCTGTGACAAAGAAAGCGCCCTTGATGTGGTGGGCCTTCAGCGTGCGCAGTATCTGTTCCACACCGTCGTTCTTGTCGGCAGCGGTAAAGACCAGTGTGAGCTGCCGGCGTGTGGTGTCGGCTCTGACGATTCCACCTTTATATATAATAGGTGTCAGTTTGCGCGCGAGGGCGGGTGAACTTGTGAAGGCAAGCAGGAGCAGCAGTAGGGGAAAAAGTCTTTCCATATTTGTATAGTGAAATATGTGGGTGTATGATGTGTGATGATGGGGCGGCGCTTCAGGGGAAACCCTTTCGGGGTTCCATATTCCCTTTTTCAATGCAGTGCGCTGAGATTGCCAGCGCAGCGCACTGGCTTTGCCAAGTCAATGCGCTGGATTCGCCAATGCAGTGCACTGGCTGATTTAGGGCTTCCTGGTGCGGTTGTTCCCCAAGTTCGTTGGGCACGTTTTCTTTTCGTGGTCTGAACCGCAGGCCGCTGTGGAGGAGTAGCCTGCCAGACGGGTGGACAGATGCCCGGGAGAGTGCCGTGTGAGCCGCCGGAATGTGAAGAAGGCTCCCAGATAGAGCATGTCTAAATGGGAGCCTTCCTATTGTCTGGTCTGTCACGGCGGACTTTGCCTTGAGAGGCATCAGCCTGCCGCACAGGATGAGAGGCTGTTATCAGCAGAGCTTGCGTGCGCCGTCGCCAATCACCACGTCGATGATGATGGGCTCCTTGCCGTACTTCTCTGCGAACTTCTCCTTAGCGAGCTTCTTGAAGTTATCTACCAACTCCTCTGCCACAAGGTTGATGGTGCAGCCGCCAAAGCCGCCGCCCATGATGCGCGAACCGGTCACACCTGCCTCCTTGGCAACATCGTTGAGGAAGTCAAGCTCTTCGCAGCTCACCTCATACTCCTTGCTCAGGCCGTAGTGGGTTTCGTACATCATCTTGCCTACCATCTCGTAGTCATCGTTCTTCAGGGCATCGCATACTGCCAGCACGCGCTCCACCTCGCCGATGACGTAGCGTGCACGCTTGTACTCGTCGCCTGTAATCTCGCCCTTTACCTCTTCCAGCATCTCGATGCTGGCGTCACGCAGCGACTTCACCTCGGGATGCTTCTGGCCGATAATCTCTGCCACGTGCTCGCACTGCAGGCGACGCTCGTTGTAGGGGCTGCCTGCCAGAGTGTGCTTCACACAGCTGTTCACCAGCACCAGCTGATAGCCCTTGGGATTCCAGGGGAAATACTCGTACTCGCCACTGCGGCAGTCGAGACGCAGCAGAGAGCCTTTGCGACCCAAGCAAGAGATAGCCTGGTCCATGATGCCGCACATCACACCGATGTACTTGTGCTCGGTGCGCTGGCCTACGCGGGCCAACTCCATGCGGTCAATCTTGTTCTCGCCCCACAGGTCGTTCAGACCAAAGGCGAAGGTGCTCTCCAGAGCAGCGCTTGAACTCATGCCTGCACCCAGAGGCACATCACCGGCAAATGCGGTGTTGAAGCCCTCAACGGGTACACCCAGTGCCATCATCTCGCGGCAAACACCGAAGATATAGCGAGCCCAAGAAGCCTTGGGACCCTGCTCATCGTCGAGAGAGAACTCAGTGTAGTCCTTCAGGTCGATAGAGTAGGCGCGCACCTTGCGTGTGCCATTGGGCTTGATCTCTGCAATGATGCCCTGCTCAACAGCGCCGGGGAACACATAACCATTGTTGTAATCAGTGTGCTCACCTATCAGATTGATTCTGCCGGGAGATGCATATACTGAACCTGTTGTGCCGTCGAAATGCTTGATGAAACGGCTTCTTACGTCATCTATTGTCAATCTCATGGTTGTGTTGTTTTTGTTAAAAGGGTCTTGCGCCGCTACGAGAGCAGGCGCAAGACTGGATTATACGTTTATGGATTACTTTTCTTTCTTGGAAACTCGTGAGCCTACGAGCGCATAGAACAGGATGTATGCGGCGCAAGCCAGAGGCACGATGTAGCTGATGAGGTAGTTGCCATTGGTTGCATCGGCCACCAGAGCCTGCAGAGCCACCATCACAGCGCAACCGAATACCATGGTCATGAAGATACCGCTGGCAGCAGCTGTGTATTTGCCCAGACCCTCAACGGCCATGTTGAAGATGCCGCCCCACATCACAGAGGTGCACAGACCTACGCAGATGAAGGCTGCAATGCCCACGGGAACTTCCACCCAGATGAGTGACAGGTTGGCCCAGTCAACACCAGGAACCTTCACCATCCATGTCTCGGGAGCGAACATGCCGAATGCCAGCAGAACGATAGCTGCAGTGGCCACGGTGCTCACCATAGCACGGCTGGAAACCTTGCCGCCGATGCTGCCACCTACAGTACGGCCAATGAACATGGCAAACCAGTAAACGGCTGCAATCAGAGAAGCCACACCGGCAGACAGACCTACAGCGTCGCTGATGAGGTACTTGATCATATAGGTAGGTGTACCCACCTCAACACTCATGTACAGGAAGATGGCCAGTGCACCCAGAGCGAAGTGGCGGTGAGAGAGAGCACCCTTGACGAGCTCCATGCTCACGGGCTCCTGCTCGGGCTCCTCAATCTTGGTGGCTGCCAGCACCAGGAAGGCAACTACGAAGATAGCCACTGCGATGTACATGGCGGGAGCTGCGTCAACGATAGCGGTCTCCTTGGTCACCTCACCAATCAGGGCTCCCAGGATGATGTAAACAGCCACAGCTGCTGCGCTATTGAAGGCTCCGCCAATCTGAATCAGCTGGTTGCCGGTGTTGCCACCGCCGCCCAGTACGTTCAGCAGGGGGTTGACCACAGTGTTGAGCATGCACATGGTGAAGCCGCAGATGAATGCGCCTGCCAGGTAGAGCCACATGCTCTCCATGGTGCCAGACAGCAACTCGAGACCCATACCGATGATACCCACGATGAGTGCCAGCAATGCGGTCTTCTTGTAGCCGAACTTCACGATGAGCATACCGCTGGGGATACCCATCACCAGGTAGGCGATGAAGTTGGCATAGTTGCCAATCTGTGACTGGAGCTCACTTGCTCCGAACTGGTTCTGTACGATGACTGCCATGGGTGAGCACAGGTTGGTCACGAAGGCAATCATGGCGAAGAGCGCGATCATCATAATAATCGCCGCCCACTGTTTTGATTTTTGTGCCATTAGTTTTGCTTGAATTATAGATTTTATGAATGATTATTTTCAGGAGAAGTGGCTTCTATGGCTCATCTGTCAGTGCTGAACTTATACACCGTCTTCTGTGTGTAAATCTCGCCAGGCTTGAGGATGACGCTGGGGAAGTAGGGACGGTTGGGGCTGTCGGGGAAGTGCTGTGCCTCGAAACAGAGTGCACTGTACTTGCCGAAGGTGGCTCCGTGGGTGCCCTTGAATCCGCTCAGCCAGTTGCTGCTGTAGAACTGCACGCCGGGCTCAGTGGTGTACATCTCCATCACACGTCCGCTCACAGGCTCGGTGCACTTCACTGCGAAGCTCAGTTCGCCCGGTTCGCGCTTGTTGAGCACGTAGCAGTGGTCGTAGCCGGTGCCGTTGACTATCTGCTGGTCGGTGGTGTCGTGAATGCGTTCACCCACGGTGTGGGGTGTGCGGAAGTCAAATGGAGTGCCCTCCACCTTGAGAATTTCTCCAGTGGGGATGCTTGTCTCGTCGATAGGGATAAAGAAGTCGGCATTGATTTCCAGTTCGCAGTTCAATGCCTCGGGGGTAGGATCGGCGATGCCTGCCAGCGAGAAGAATCCGTGGCTGGTCATGTTGACCACTGTCTTCTTGTTGGTTGTACCGCGATAGTCAATGATGAGTTCGTTGTCCTCGCTCAGGCTGTACTTCACGGTCATGTGCAGCTCGCCGGGGAATCCTTCCTCGTAGTAGGCCGACACATAGCGCAGTACCAGCTCGTGGTCATTTATCTGCTCTGCATCCCACACTCTGGCATGGAAACCGGTGGGACCGCCATGCAGATGATTGGGACCATTGTTCACGGCCAGACTGTACTCCTTGCCGTTCATGGTGAACTTGCCTTTGCAGATGCGGTTGCCATATCGGCCAACCAGAGTGCTGAGGAAAGGTTCGGGACTTTCCACCACTCCCTTTATGCTGTCATGGCCTTGAATGACATTGGCCATCTTGCCTTCCCTGTCGGGAACCATGATGGCCACCAGAGCGCCGCCGTAGTTGGTGACGCTTACTTCCATACCGTTGCTGTTGGTCAAGGTGTACAAGTCTGTCTGCTTGCCCTGTACCACAGCCTGAAAGTCCTCTCTCTTGAGTCCAGAAATCAGTTCTTTGTCCATCGGAATATCGTTTAAGTTTGACCTCGTTTCTGGCTTATTTGCCAAATTCCTTATGCAAACTTAATAAGATTAAGTGGACTTTCCAAGCAAGATGAGTAAAAAGTTGCGAACAAGGTGGCAAAATTTTCTCTTGAGGGCATCATTCTGCCTGATTTGGGGTACAAAGATGGTGCTTTTCTGGTTCTGTGTTGTCACATTCCTGTCTCGGCGATGTGTCATTTCTGTTTCTGGATTGGTGCGGCTCCAGTTACGCGTCGGGAACAAAAAAAGGAGGCGAAGGACCTTTGCTTTGTGTAGCATCAGTCTTTCGTCTCCCTTGTTTGTCTGTCTGCCGTCGGTCTCTTGTCCCGTGCGGAAGAGTCGGGATGGTCAGATGGGTTATCCGTGTTGTTCTTTCTCCAGAGTTGTCAGGAGGTCGGCAACGATGAAGGTGCTTCCGCCGATGAATATCACGTCATCGGGCCGGGCAGCCGTCTGTGCTGCGGCATAAGCTTCGCTCACGGTGGGGTAGCACCGGCCCTTGAGCCCGTGGGCAGCTGCTTTCCCGGCAAACTCCTCGCTTGACATGGCGCGCTTCACAGAGGCTTGCGTGAAGTAGTAGATTGCCTCCTGAGGCAGCATGGAGAGCACTGTGCTCACGTCCTTGTCATTGACCATACCTATTATAATATGTAAGGTGTGGTGAGGTGTGGAGGCCAGCTGGCGTGTGATATACTGCATGCCGCCTACGTTGTGCCCAGTATCACACACGGTGAAGGGCTTCTCGGCGAGCTTCTGCCAGCGTCCCCTCAGTCCGGTGAGCGAACATACATGGGCAAAGCCGTTGCTTACGGCCTGGTCGCTAATCTGCAGCCCCAGCCCCCGCAGTTCCTTCACCGCCTCCAGGATGGTGGCTGTGTTCTTCTCCTGGCAGAAGCCTCCCAGTTCGCCATGCAGTGTGCCAAAGGTGGCGGTGTGGTATGTGTATCCCTTGCCAGGGGTGAGCGTGAAGTCCAGCACCTCGCTTTGGCGGTCGGCAAAGGTGAGTGAAGTGCCCACCGAAGCCGCTTTCTCCCTGAACACATCCGCTACACTCTCGGAGCCTGATTCGCCCACGATGGCAGGGATGCCGTGCTTGATGATGCCGGCTTTCTCGCCGGCAATCTTTTCCAGCGTGTTGCCCAGGAACTGTATGTGGTCAAAGCTGATGTTGGTGATGATGCTCACCAGCGGCTGGATGATGTTGGTGCAGTCGAGTCTGCCGCCCAACCCCACTTCGATGACGGCGATATCCACCCCTTGCTCCTCGAAGAACTTGAAGGCGAGAGCCGTTGTCAGTTCGAAGAAAGAAGGGTGGAGGGGCTCAAAGAAACTGCGTTCCTGCTCCACGAAATCCACCACGCGCTGCTTGGGCATCATCTGTCCGTTGACACGTATGCGTTCTCTGAAATCCGTCAGATGCGGACTCGTGTAGAGTCCCACCTTCATTCCCTGGCTCTGCAATATGGCTGCCAGTGTGTGGCTCACCGAGCCTTTTCCGTTGGTGCCGGCCACATGGATGGTGGCATAATGGCGGTGCGGGTGGTGGAAGTGTCCGTCGAGCAACTGCGTGTTGCTGAGACCTTCCTTATACGCACCCGCCCCGATATTCTGGAATAACGGGGCGGATTCATATAGATAGTTTACTGCTTGTTCGTATGTCATCTCTTCGTTGCAGTTATACGGCGGTCTGATAGGCTTAAAGCAATAGTTCCCTGCGGATTATGCTGTTGCTTCTTGGTCGTCAGACTGTCCGTTGACTTGATGCAGGCAGGCATTTGCCCGCCTTGGTCCTTCACTCAAACTGTCTCTTGAACTTGCTGAAGAAGCTCTCCTTGTTGCCGCTTTCGGGCTTCATGTTGTCGCTTTCGCGCATCTTCTCGAAGGCTTCCTTCTCGTCCTTTGTCAGAGTCTGAGGAACGTAGATATTGGTTGTGACGATGATGTCGCCCACTCCGTAGCCGTAACCCTCCAGTGCGGGAAGTCCCTTGCCACGTATGCGCATCACCTTGCCAGGCTGTGTTCCAGGCTCGATCTTTATCTTCACCTTGCCGTCCAGGGTGGGTATCTCTGCCGAGCCACCCAGTACTGCTGTGGGGATATCCAGCTGCAACTGGTAATGCAGGTCCTTTCCGTCGCGCACGAAGTTCTTGTCCTCCTCTACGCTCACTATCACCTGGATGTCACCGGGGATGCCGTTCAGCTTGCCTGCATGACCCTTGCCATGCACGTTGAAAGCCATACCGTTCTCGATTCCCTTGGGGATGTTTACCTCCACAACTTCCTCGCCGGTCACTACACCCTCGCCGCCACAGCGCTTGCACTTGTTCATGATGATGGAGCCAGTGCCTCCGCAACCAGGGCAGGTTGTCTGACTCTGCATGGCACCCAGCATGGTGCGCATGGTGCGATATACCACACCTGATCCCTTACACTGGCCGCAGGTTTCGGTCTTGCCGTCCTGGCTACCGGTTCCATGACAGTCGGGGCAAACAACATTCTTCTTCACCTTGAACTTCTTGGTGACTCCGGTGAGCACTTCATTCAGCGTCAGGCGCACGTTGATTCTGAGGTCGCCGCCACGGAACTGTGGTTTGCGGGTTCTGCCTCCCTGTCTGCCGCCTCCGAAGAAACTGCCGAAGGGGCCGTCGTCTCCGTGTCCACCGAAGATGTCACCGAACATGCTGAATATATCATCCATGCTCATGCTGGCTCCTCCACCGAATCCACTGGCTCCACTGAACTGCGGACCGTTGAATCCATACTGGTCATACTGCTGACGCTTCTGAGGGTCACGCAACACGTCATAAGCCTCGGCTGCTTCCTTGAACTTCTCTTCGGCGGCCTTCTTTTCCTCGTCCGACTTGCCTACCTGGCGGTCGGGGTGGTACTTGATGGCCATCTTCTTGTAGGCGTTCTTCAGTTCAGCGTCTGTGGCGTTCTTGCTTACGCCCAGCACTTCATAGTAGTCTCTCTTGTTTGCCATAGTCTTACTCCTTTCCTGTTTGGCGTGTGGCCGATTAGAGTCCCACTACCACTTGCGCGTGGCGAATTACCTTGTCGTTCAGCTTATAGCCAGTGAGTGTGCAGTCCATCACCTTTCCCTTCATCTCGTCGGTAGGTGCGGGCAACTGTGCAATAGCTTCGTGCAGATCCACGTCAAAGGTTGCGTCCTTTGTGTCGATGGCCTTCACGCCCTGTTTGCCCAGTATGTCGATAAACTTCTTGTGTATCAGCTTCACGCCTTCTACTACAGCAGCCACGTCCTCGGCCTTCTCCATGTTGGCCAGAGCACGTTCCATGTCGTCGAGCACAGGCAGGATGGCAATGACGGTCTTCTCGCCTCCGTTCAGTATCAGTTCGGTCTTCTCCTTGATGGTGCGCTTGCGGTAGTTGTCAAACTCCGCTATCTTGCGCAGCAACTGATCCTTCAGGTTTGCTATCTCTTCCTCTGCGTCCTGCAACTTCTCCTCAGCTGTCTTCTCCTTCTCTTCGGGCTGCCCGGCCTCCTGTGGCTGGTCGGCCTTCTCTTCGGGATTCTGCTGTTGCTCCTTTTCTGCCATTTTGTCTGTATTGTCAGATGTGGCAGTCTCGGGCTGCTGAGTGTTGTTGCCTTGCTGCTTCAGTTCTTCTTCTTTATTCTTTTTCATATTTATATATATACTGCTCGTGCCCTGTGGACACAATGTTTACACTGACACATTGTTACAAGAACTGTGCCAAGTGCCATTTTGTCAGTCGGCCGTAGCGTACATCTTGTCCTTCAGTTCCTTGATGCGGTCGTCACTGATGTAGTCATCATAGTCCATCATCTTGTCGATAATGCCGTTGGGTGTGAGCTCGATGATGCGTGTGGCGACGGTCTGGATGAACTCATGGTCGTGGCTTGAGAAGAGGATGTTGCCCTTGAAGAGCTTCAGGTTGTTGTTGAATGCCTGGATGCTCTCCAAGTCGAGGTGGTTGGTGGGAGTGTCCAGAATCAGGCAGTTGGCGTTCTTGAGCTGCATACGTGCTATCATGCAGCGCATCTTCTCACCTCCCGAGAGCACGTTCACCTTCTTGAGCACCTCCTCGCCACTGAACAGCATTCGACCCAGGAAACCCTTGAAGTACACCTCGTTGCCCTCGCCGAACTGGCTGAGCCAATCCACCAGGTTGAGTTCGCTCTGGAAGAATTGCGTGTTATCCACAGGCAGATAAGCCGTGGTGATGGTGATACCCCAGTTGTAGGTGCCTGCTGCAGCCTGCTGGTTGCCGTTGATAATCTCGAAGAGAGCGGTCATGGCACGTGGATCGCGGCTCAGGAACACCACCTTGTCGCCCTTTTCGATAGTGAAGTTCACGTTGTCGAAGAGCAATGTGCCGTCCTCGGCCACTGCCTTCAGCCCCTCCACTTCCAGTATCTGGTTGCCTGGCTCGCGCTCCATCTGGAAGATGATGCCAGGGTACTTGCGGGTTGAAGGACGGATTTCCTCCACGTTGAGCTTCTCCAGCATCTTCTTGCGGCTGGTGGTCTGCTTGCTCTTTGCCACGTTGGCTGAGAAGCGGCGGATGAATTCCTCCAGCTCCTTACGCTTCTCCTCGGCCTTGGCCTTCTGGTTCTGTGCCTGACGCAGTGCCAACTGGCTGCTCTGGTACCAGAAGCTATAGTTGCCCGCAAACATTGTCACACGTCCGAAGTCGATATCGATGGTGTGTGTGCACACGCTGTCCAGGAAGTGACGGTCATGGCTCACCACCAGCACTGTGTGCTCAAACTCACTCAGGTACTGCTCCAGCCACTGCACGGTATCCAGGTCCAGGTCGTTGGTAGGCTCGTCAAGCAGCAGGTTGTCGGGGTTTCCGAAAAGTGCCTTGGCCAGCATCACGCGCACCTTCTCCTTACCGGAGAGCTGTCCCATGAGCAGATTGTGCTTCTGCTCGCGAATGCCCAGACCGCTCAGCAGGGTGGCTGCATCGCTTTCGGCGGTATATCCGCCCATCTCGGCAAACTTGTCCTCCAGTTCAGCCACACGGATGCCATCCTCGTCGGTAAAGTCAGGCTTGCTGTACAGAGCTTCGCGCTCCTTCATCACCTCCCACATGGTGGTGTGGCCCATGAGCACTGTGTTGAGCACAGTCTCCTGGTCATACTGGAAGTGGTCCTGGCTCAATACGCTCAGGCGCTCGCCCGGGCCCAGTTCCACAGTACCCTTGGTGGGCTCCAGCTCACCGCTGATGGCCTTCAGCAGGGTAGATTTTCCAGCACCGTTGGCACCGATCACTCCGTAGATGTTGCCGTTAGTAAACTTCATGTTCACGTCCTTGTAGAGAACGCGCTTGCCGAACTGTACGGCGATGTTGCTTAATGTAATCATATCTTTCCTTGCGGTTTTTACTTTGTTGATGTACTTTCGCGACTTATGCGGCCACTCTGCCTGGCACCTTGTGCTGTAGTGTGGCCGCTTCGCTATGTCTGTTCCCGATGGGGCAGATACCCCCTCTTCGGATTCTTTGGCCCTATATACCTTATTATATATATAGGCCGCTGGCTGTTATCTGATGCGCAGTATTTCGCCCGGTGTGATGGTGTGGTTGGGCTGCATCTTGTTCAGCTTGTACAGGCTCTTCAGTCTGATTCCGTAGAGCTGGCAGATGTCGTGCATGCTCTGGTTAGGCTCCACGATGTGGATGGGGTAGTCCTTGAAGTCCTTCGATGCACACTTGCGCTTCTTCTGCAGATATATGAGGTCGCCTGCTGTGGCTGCATAGTCCTTGGGCAGGTCGTTGAAGTTGTACAGATCCTTCAGGCTCACCCCCGTCTTCTCGCTTATAGTGGCCATGTTGTCACCCGGCTCCACCACGATGAAGTAGTTCTTGTTGTTGCGGTACACCACGTGGTTGAGGTAGAAGGGGTCGTTATCCACTACACCCTTCTTCTGTGTGAGCAGTGTATATTTGCCCGAGTCGAACTGGCTCAGACCATACATCTCGATGATGCGTATGAGCGATTCGGCATAGGTGGGGCTGGTGGCATATCCTGCCGCTTTCAGTCCGCGCGCCCATCCCCGGTAGTCTGTGATGCGCAGGCTGTAGAGTCCCTGGTAGCGTCTGCCCTGCAGGAAGATGCTGTGGTCGATGAAGCTCTCCCTTGCACTGCGGTATTTGCGGAACTTCTCATTGGGCGCATCATCGTTGCGCAATACGTAGGGGCCGGTCCACGAACCGCCGCACTTGATGCCGAAGTGGTTGTTTGCCTCGGTGGCCAGAGTGCTTCGTCCGGCATTGCTCTCCAGCAATCCCTGTGCCAGAGTGATGCTTGCCGGTATGCGGTAGTTCTTCATCTGCTCGATGGCCCAGTCCTTATATTTGTCGATATATGTCCAGTATGCTTGATTGGTTCGTTGCGCCATCAGAGGCAGGCTGCTGCACACAATAAGGAGCAGAGCCAGGAGGTTTCTTGTCTTATTCAGCATGGTTTTCCCTTTGAGGGCACAAAATTACCTAAAAATAACTGGATTTGGAAAAAAAAACATAAATTTGTGTCTCGCAAAACATTAGTCTATGAAGGAAATAGAAATAAAGAGCGTGTTCAGAGTCTATGGCATGAACGAATTGTCGGTCGAGGACCGTCAGCTGGTGGAAGCTGCCATGGAGGCCACCAAGGGCAGTTATGCACCCTATTCCAAGTTCCGTGTGGGGGCTGCTGCAAGGCTTGCCAATGGGGTCGTGTTTACTGGAGCCAACCAGGAGAATGCAGCCTATCCTTCGGGATTGTGTGCCGAGCGCACCACGTTGTTTGCTGCCAATGCGCAGTACCCCGACCAGCCTGTGCTGGCCCTTGCCATTGCTGCCCGCAAGGGCAACCGCTTCCTGCAGGCTCCCATTTCACCCTGCGGTGCCTGCCGTCAGGTGATTTCGGGAGTAGAGGACCGCTTCAATCATCCCGTGCGCATCCTGCTCTACGGTACCGAGGGGGTGTATGAATGCAGCGGGATAGATGCCCTGCTTCCCCTGCGCTTCGTCGATGCCGACATGCGCCTGTAGGGTGGAAAAGCATATGCTACGCGGTGCGAAGCCTGGTGAAGTTCGCTTCATCGGTCAACGCAGCGCGTTGCATATGCATGTCTTTTGCCAGAAGCTCTTTTTCCTGTCCTTTATCCAGAAACAATCCATTATAATCCATAAGCAGGCCTTGCCAGATTCTACTTCCACGGCATGCCACTCCACTTGGGATGTGGAATGCTGATTACACAAGGCTGACTGTATTTGCGAGTGGAAAGCAGAGGTCTTATGTGCAAGCTTCATTCAGCCTCCAGGGGTGGGTATGCAGTATGCCTCCACCGTCCAACCCAAGGCTGGACGGTCAGAGAAGGTATATTACTTTGCAAAGTAAGCAGGCTTCATCCACCGTCCAGCCTTGGGTTGGACGGTAAAGAGGAGCCTCTCCCTCGTCATGATGACTAACTGGAAGTGCATAAGGAGCCTTTTTCTTATGCACAAATTGGTGCTTGCTGGATAATCAGCAACAGTACGGGCCGAAAATTCACGCTTGTGCAGACTGCATTCTGAGCATCTTCCAGCCTCACGTCTGGGGCATCGTACGTGGGAAGAGAATAAATGTTTTTTTTTGAAAAAGTTGCATAAAAACTTGTGGGGAAGAATATATTGTCTTATGTTTGTAGTCGATAAACCATATTTGTGTTACACTAAAATTCTTTATTATGGTAATGAGAAACAAGAACAAAGCTGCATTTATCTTCTTCGGCTTGCTCTGCGGGCTGGTTTATCTCCTTGGTAGTTGTTCGGGAGAAAGTTGATTGGGTTATATATTATCAAAAGAAGAAAGATGAAAAAAAGTAGTATATTCATTGCTATCTGGTTGTTTCTCTTGCCTGTTTCTGTAGTGGCAGACAGGGGTGACACAATTTGCTATGTTGTAAACTCGTTGAAGTACAGAGTGCTTGAATGGGACAGTAGCGTGAGCGTTTCTGATGTGCATTATGGTGAGAGGCTGCCAGTCTCTTCGGACGGGACGCTCCTCTTGCCTTCGGAAGTAACGCTTGCAGGGCGTACATTGCCTGTGAGCGCAATTGAAGATAATGCTTTTTATGGACATCCAGAATTGAAGCATTTGATTATTGGGGAGGGAATACTGGCTTTAGGGGAAAATGCCTTTCGGCAGTGTGTCAATTTGGAGAGCATACAGATTCCTTCAACGCTTATCATGCTTGACAATTGGAGTTTCTTGGGATGTTCGAGACTCAGAAAAATCATGGTGGCAGACGGAAATCCGAAATATGACTCCCGGGACAATTGCAATGCAATAATCAGTACTCACGATGACATGCTCATAAAGGGCTGTCAGACAACAAAGATACCTGCAAGTGTGACAGAAATAGGACCAACTGCTTTTTATGGTCAACAAAGCATAGCTAGCATAAGTATTCCCGAAGGAATAGAGCGGATATGTGCATGTGCCTTTAAGGAATGTGTAAACTTGGCAAGCGTCTCCTTGCCCCAGTCCTTGACCATAATAGACGATGCTGCGTTTTATGGATGTGCCAGTCTGACAGAACTGGGTATTCCCGAAAATGTGTCAAAAATTGGGGAACGGGTTGTGTCCCTTTGTCATAATCTGAAAAAGATGACCGTTGCCCCTGCCAACAAGGTTTATGATTCAAGGGAAGGATGTAATGCCATTGTGGAAAAGGACAGGGATAGAATCATTGCTGCTTGTGGAAGTTCTACGATTCCAGAGGGTATAAGAAGCATTGCCTCTGGGGCTTTTTACGCAGTTTCTGTTACCGAGATATTTATTCCCAGAAGTGTGACAGAGATAGCGGATTTGGCTTTTTGGGGATGTGCAGACTGTGTCTCTATCAAGGTGGATGAAGACAATGCTGTGTTTGATTCCCGTGGGGATTGCAATGCCATCATAGAGTCTGCCACAGGAAAACTTGTGTTGGGCTGTCCAAGAACGGTTATAACGGACAGAGTAAGGGAAATTGGGAATAGCGCATTTGCGAGAATCCCCTTGCCACATTGTATGAAAATTCCCGAGGGAGTGGAGACTATTGCTGATGGTGCCTTTGCACAGTGTGCAAATATGGAAATGCTTGTTTTACCAAAGTCTTTAAGAAAAATCGGAAGTCGGTCGTTCTGGTGTTGTATGGATTTACAGACCGTTATGGCAAATAGCTCCGAACTGTATATCGGTGATAATGCCTTCTCTTATATACCTAATCTCTATGCGGTAGATTTGCCTCAGAATGTGACCTTTGAGAGCAATATGGTGTTTTATGGTAGTCCATTTCAAAAGGTTTATGAGCAAATGTATGAAAAGCAATGATCCTATCTGGAGACAGATACATTATCCCGCTTTGGCGGTCTGCCTTGGTACGGTCTTCATGGCTCCCCCGCAACATAGGGAACAGGGGAACTTTATATGTATTGCGTAAAGTGGGCCTTTAATTCGAAGGTATTGATTTATGAGAAATAGGTTCGTCTTTCTGGCTGTTTTTCTTTTCCTGTTTGTCTTGCATGTCTTAGGGGGGAATAGGATATACTTTATCAAGGATTCCTTGAAGTTTGCTCTGTGGGAAGGTGATTCAAGCGTCGTTGTTATGGATGTGTCTCCTGCAGTGCGCCTGCCAGTAAGCGGTGATAGCACGCTGATTATACCAGCTTCTGTGACTTTAGAGGGGCGCGATTATCGTGTGGAAGGAGTGGAAGAGTATGCGTTTTGCAATCATCCCGAAGTTCGGCATTTGATTGTGAGTGAGGGTGTGTGGAGTATCAGAGGATATGCCTTTCAGCGGTGTCTTAACTTGGAGAGCGTTCATCTGCCAGTATCGTTGGGGTTTATAGAGCCGACATCATTTGCTTACTGTCCGAAATTGAAAAATGTCATTGCTGATGATGGAAACGACATGTATGATTCGCGTGAAGATTGTAATGCGGTCATAGAAAAGATTAATAAGACTCTGTTGCTTGGATGTAGATGTACGCAAATGCCCGATGGAGTGACCACCATAGGGCAATGTGCTTGTCTTGGGCGGCTGGATATAGACTCCCTTGTCATCCCTGAAGGGGTTGAAGCTATTGAGAGTGCGGCATTCCGTGACTGTGTCGGGTTGAAGTACGTGGCTCTGCCCAAGTCTCTGAAGAGCATTGGCAAGATGGCGTTCTATGGCTGTACAAGTCTGGAGGGCATTTTCATTCCTGCTGGTGTAAACAGTATTGGTGAGAATGCGTTTGGTAGATGTCATGCCCTTAAGAGCCTTGCGGTGTCTTCTGACAATCAGAGATTCGACTCCAGGGACAATTGCAATGCCATTGTCAGTACTGCCAACGATAGTCTGATACAGGGATGTGGAGCATCCAGAATAGTTGAAGGAGTAAAGAGCATTGGGGAGAAAGCTTTCTGGGGCGCTTCCTTGACCAAGATTCAAATTCCCAGTACGGTGACGGCGATTGGACCAGGTGCCTTCGGTCATTGCCGTTTCTGTACCTCAATAGAGGTGTCGGCGTACAACAAAATCTACAACTCGTATGGAGACTGCAATGCTATCCTTGAGACAGCAACGGGAAAGCTTGTCAAGGGATGTGGCTTGACCCGCATACCGAAAGAAGCGAGGGAGATAGGGGAATATGCATTCTCGGGTATGTGTATGCCATCCAATTTCATAGTTCCCGAAGGGGTGCATTCCATCTGTCATTGTGCTTTCACTGACTGTGATTTTGAAAGCGTGAAACTGCCCAGTACACTTCGGGTGATTGGAGAGAATGCATTCTCTTCCTGTCAAAAGTTGGGTGTTGTAGATATCGATAGCCCTGAACTTCACGTTGGACGTGATGCTTTCCGCTTCTGTTATTCTTTAGAAAGCGTTCGTTTGCCTCTGAAGGTTACGTTCGAGACAAATACTGTGTTTGAGTATAGCCCTTTCCAGAAAGTTTATGAAGGGTTGTATGGCCCTGTGGAAATGTAGTGGGAATGAATAGAAATCCGACGTAAGGTAAAAGTCAAGCGGGAGAGAAAAAAGAGAAGCACGCCTGGGGCAAATGCCGAGGCGTGCTTCTGGTTGTTTTGCAGGTGGCTCTTGTTGCCAAGAGTCTGTTTACTTCTTGAAGAAGCGGTTGAAAAGGCCCTGGAAGCCAGCACCATGACGTGCCTCGTCCTTAGCCATCTCATGTACGGTATCGTGGATAGCGTCGAGGTTGAGAGCCTTTGCCTTCTTGGCAATCTCCATCTTGCCTGCGCAAGCACCTTCCTCTGCCATCATGCGCTTCTCCACGTTGGTCTTGGTATCCCATACCACTTCACCCAGCAGTTCAGCAAACTTGGCAGCGTGCTCAGCCTCCTCCAGAGCGTAGCGCTTGAAGGCTTCTGCCACCTCGGGATATCCCTCACGGTCGGCCTGACGGCTCATTGCCAGATACATGCCTACCTCGGTGCACTCACCCACAAAGTGGTCATGCAGTCCCTGCAAGATAAACTTGCCGTCCTCGGTATCGGGGATATTCTTGGCCACACCCAGTTCGTGCTCGGTGACAAACTGCAGTCCCTTGCTCTCGTCCATCAGCTTGAACTTGGAACCGGGAACGTGACACTGTGGACACTCGGCGGGAGGATTCTCGCCCTCATAAACATACCCACATACGGGGCAAACCCATTTCTTTGTAGCCATAATAGTATATTTTTTTGGTTGGTGTAGTTTCCTCTTTTTCTCGCACCCCGCTGGATGCGTTCTGAGGTTTATCTGTGGGCAAAGGTATAGGCTTTTGTCGAATAGCAAGCACGAGCGAGAATGTTTTTTCTCAATCCTGCCGAAATTGACATTCGTTATGCCGATATGCTCCAGCCAAGAGGCTGTCTGGAGGCTTTTTACTCGTAGATTTCTATCTCGGACAGCTGTATGCGTGTGCCCGCAGCCATTCGTGTGAACTCAAACTTATAGTAGCGCCAGGGCTGGCAGCCCTTGATGCGGAACATGTAGGTGTGTTCGTTCTGGTCGTCCAGCTTTCTGCTGTATTTCACTTGCTCCACCTGCTTCCACTCCTTGCGGTCGTTGCTCCCGTATATGTTCCATGCTATGGGATTGCGTGAGGGGTAGTTGTGGGTGTCGTCAGCCGTTACCAGCGCGTAGGCTTTCATTGCTGTGGGCTTTGCGGCATCCAGCGTCACGTGGTAGGGCAGTTCGTCGGGAGCGTCCAGGCACCATTTTGTCCACTTGTTCCCATCTGCCACCATGGCGGTTCCTTCAGTGCCAGAGGCGGCAGTTCCTCCGGCAAAGGTAGTCTTCACAATAGACACCTTCTCCTCTTCCTTTCCCTCTCTCGTTACGGCCATCAGCCCTGCGGCTGTGGTGGCCAGCGTCATCGCTACGGTGAGCAGACGCATGTTCAAAGTCTTCATGTCGTAATCTTTGGATATGGTTGGGTTATCTATCCGCAAATTTATGACATTTATTCCAATTGGCATGCCTGTTGTGTCTGTTCTCTCTGTAAAAATGCCAGGCAGGGGCAGATGACTGCTCCTGCCTGGCCTGTTCTATAGCTTTTGTGCGCACAGGCGTAGGGGCACCACCAGTCTCATGCTGAAGTTTCGCCCCATATTATACACACCCATGCGTCCAGTGGCCTGGTTCACATCGAGATATTTCAATCGGCTCAGATGATTCTGGTATGCGCGGTTGGTGAGATTGTCTCCTGAGAGGTAGATAGACAGGATGCGCCTGCCCTTGCAGCGTATGTCGGTACCCGCTTGCAGATTGAGCAGAGTGTAGGCAGGTGTGGCTGTTTCGGTGCCGTTGGCTGCTAGGAAATGGTCCTGGCGCATGTTGCAGTCGATTTGCAACTTCAGAAAGAGATGGTCAAAAGTGCGTCCGTCGCAGATGAACTCATATCTCACATCCGAAATCCAACGTGGCGCGGGGATGAAGGGAAGGTTTCTTGAGTCTCTGGACTGGTGCAATTGTCGGGCATTGACATAGCTCATGCTGTTGCCGAAATGCAGATGATGTGTGGGATGCACATCCACTCGTGCTTCACCGCCCCACAGTCGTGCATTGCCCGCGGTAAACTGATACACCGGCATCTGCTCGCTGCTCACCACCGGTTGCCCGTCTTCGTCGGCCTTACGGGCACTGTAGATGTAGCGGTTGATGCGGTTGGCAAACAGAGTGAGTTCTGCTGACACAATGCTGGAAGTGTAGCTCAATCCCAGATCGAACTGCCAACTGTTCTCGGCCTTTAACCCCTTGTTGCCCAGTTCGTAGCGTTGTGTCCCTTCATGCACTCCGTTTGACGACAGCTCGCTTATGTTAGGGGCACGGAATCCACGGGCTATGTTTGCCTTGATGCTTAGGTCTGGCAGTATCTCATAAGCCATGCCCAGGCTGCCTGTCACACCGCTGAAGTTCCGTTTGAAAGCCTCAAATCGGGTAATCATATTGCCTTCTTCCTCCTCGGTGAGCGCCTTGCTGCAGAGATGACGATGGTCATATCTGATGCCGCCACTCATGTTCAGGTGTCCTATCTCCTTGCTCACAGTGGCGAAGAGGCCGTAGTCAAAGAGTCTGTAAGCTGGAATCAGAAACTCCGTACCGCGGTTGGCCGACTCCTGCCACATGCCGTTGATGCCCGAGGAGAACTTCCACCCGCTCATATCCCCCGACAGATAATGCAGGTTATAGTTGATGGTGTGAAGCAGGAAGTCCAGTCCGCACTCCTTGGGATTTTCTTCCTCTTCATATTCCTGGCGGCTGTTCCTCTGATAGCCAAGCAACAGGTTGACCTTCCCATCACCCATGTGCCACGAATTGTCGGCCACAGTCTTGTAATGATAAATCTCTTGGTAAGGCATCGGTCTTCCGTATCCCTTCCTCTGGTAGCCGTCGGGAACGAGCAACAGGCCCGTTACCTCATCCCGTTCACCTTCTATGATGCCTGGAGTGAGATGGAAGAGGCTAAGTGTCAAGTGCGAATAGCCTCTGCGGTAATTGCGTCCGATGAGTTGGGAGAAAGCCTGCTGGCGAAAGGCTGAACCATATACATAGCCGTCGTACCTGTTTTTGTAGGCATGGGCAAATCCGCCGCTGTAGCGAGTGTCCCACACTGTGTGATGCCTGTTGCCTGCAAAGTTTACCGAGTAGTCGGTCATTCCGTTGTTGGTCTGGTAGCCAGTGGAGAGGCTGGCGCGCATTTCCCCTTGGGGAACAACAGGATTTCTGCGAAATACGATGACGCCTGCCATCGCATCCGAACCATACATCAAACTGGCTGGCCCCTTGATGATTTCCGCAGAATGCACCGCTGCCGGGTCTATCTCAATTCCGTGCTCGTCGCCCCACTGCTGTCCTTCCTGTCTGATGCCATCGTTTACCACCACCACACGATTGTAGCCCAGTCCGCGTATGACAGGCTTCGATATGCTGCTGCCAGTGGTTATCTGTGACACTCCTGGCTGCTTGGAAATGGCGTCGATGATGTTTGTAGAAGCTTGCGACTCCAGTTGCCTTTCCCCGACAAACGATATCGGGGCGGGCGACTGGCGCAACTTCTGGCTGCCAGTGAGCCCGTTCACCACTATCTCGTTGAGCTTCACTGTGGTCTCTGTTATGGGCTGATGTCTGACGGTGTCCTTCTTGCCTTGTCTGATGGAGTCGGCTCCTACACACTCTCCTGTGGTCTCTGTGCCTCTCAGTGATGCTTTGTGATGAGCGTTCCAGGCACGTACTGATGCTGGCATACACAGGTTTGCCAGCAAAATCATTCCTAATATTGTTTTCATTGAAAATGCTATTCCTTATATGTATATGTGATAGAATACACAGTCTGGGCATCTGCAGCCGTATGTTTGGTGCGGCCAGATGCCAGACGTTTGCCCATTGATGGGTGGCTTATATATATAAGGAGTAGGGTGGAGCGCGGCAGGATTTCACATCCAGCGCCCTCTGTGTGCATTGCAGGCAGAGCAGGATGTGTGTGATAGGGCGATGCTCGACTGCAGCTGTCCATGTGAGCAGTGTGGGCACTGTGTATGTGATGCTCTGCATCTGGCACAGCACACACTCGTGCATCGCGTTTTGCTGGGGCAGGAAGTGCCCGTCGGGGTGGGCATGCTGTGTGCATTCCTGGCAATAGAAGGCAGGTTCGTCCTGTCCCGCATCACCCAGATGGTGAAGCGGGATGGCTATTGTCATTGGCAGATAAACCAATAGCAACAGCCACGCCTTCCAGTACCTTTTGCGTTCTGCCCTTTTCATTCGGTCTTATATGATGTGCTCCACGTGGAAGCCAAGCTTCTGCGCGGCGGCCAGATTCTCCTCGCGGTCATCCAGGAAGAGGCATTCTTCGGCCTTCAGACCATAGCGCGAGAGCAGTATCTGGTAGAATCGTGGGTCGGGTTTCTTCACCTTCTCGATGCCCGATACCACTATGCCGTCAAGCAGTTGCAGGAAGTCGAATCGCTCCAGAGCGTAATGGAAGGTCTCGGCGGGCCAGTTGGTCAGGCCGTAGAGGCGGTATCCCTCCCTTTTGTATTGCTTCAGCCGTGCCACATTCTTCTCTATGCATCCGCCCAAACAGTCGGGAAAATGGTCGTAGTAGCAGTCTATGGCCTCCGAGAATTCGGGGTGAAGGCTCTTGGCCTCGGCTACAGCTTCGGCAATGGAGCGTCCGGCATCCTGCTTCTCATTCCACTCCGGGCTGCACACATGGCTGAGGAAATACTCCATGCGCTCGTCATCATTGAAGTACGAACGGAAGAAATATCTCGGGTTCCAGTCGATGAGCACACCTCCGAAGTCAAATACGATGTTCTTGATGGTGCTCATGTCCAGCGCCTGTGGTGCTGTGCTTGTCTGCTTGTTCTCCATTGTCTTGTTCTTCTTGGATTGGTTTACATACATTTATATCCCAGTGCGGCGGCACACAACCCCAGTACGAGGCTGCCACCGGCATAGAGTGCGAGGGGAAGCAGCTGGCCTGTGCGCAACATCAGCAGGCTCTCGTTGGTGAAGGTGGAAAAGGTGGTGAAGCCTCCGCAGAAGCCCGTCATCAGCAGCATACGCACCATCTCGCTGCCAGGTGCCATCCTGCTGAGCCATCCCAGCAGGAAACAGCCGCCCACGTTGGCTATCAGTGTGCCTGCCGGCCATGATGTGCTGGGTACCTGAGAGACTGCCCATCGGCACATGCCTCCCAGTCCCGAACCTATGAATACGGCAATCAACTTGCCCCACATGCTTGCTTCCATAATCCTCTGTATCTGTCGTAGCCGCATCTCAGGCGGACTTATACAGCCGCAAAGGTACGAAATTCCGCAGGCATGAGAGCGGCATTCCGCGCTTTCTTTTTCTTTCCTTACTTATTGTTACGGGAATGTCTCGCAGGTAACAATGTGTAAGGAGGTGAGGAATGTGGGAAATATTTTGTTGAGAAGAGGGGTGGTATAATGAATAAAGTTGTAACTTTGTACTTTATCAAACCAATAAAAATGAAGAAGACCATGAGTAGCTATATTGTCAGAAGCCTCGAAAAGGGCGAAACCATTGTCCTGTGGGGACACTATCACTGGACTTTCACGGTCAGCCAGGTAGTATGGAGCTATATCTTCATATTCGCTGCAGCGGGCGTTCTGATAGCCTCCTGCTTCTTTCCCGAATATATGAAGGTTCTGCACGGCACCGCTTGCGCCTCTGCCGTACTCAGTCTGGTGCTTGCTTTATGGGGCTATCTTCTGCGCTCGCGCACCGAGTTTGCCGTCACCGACACACGCTTCGTGCAGAAGGACGGCATACTGGACATCGAAATCAAGGAGATTCCCCTGTACAAGGTAGAAACGGTCAACTTCTCCCAGACTTTCCTTCAGCGCCTCCTGGGAACAGGTGACATCGAACTTGTAGGCAGTGGCGGCACCACCCACAAGCTCGCCTACATCGCTCACCCTATGGATGTGAAGAAGGCCATATCGCGTGCTATCAGCAACAAGGAGCGCATGCAGATGGCCCGGCAAGCACACTCTGCCGACGAAGAAGAGTAGCTCTCCCTGGGTATTGCACAATGCCCGTTTCTGCGCTTCATAAGAACGGCCTGCTTACCGCAGTGTGGTATGGTCCTATTGTCGGCATGCTGCAATAGTCTGTGTGGCAGGCAATGAAAGCCTGGGATGGCATTTGTCCTTGTATTCTCCTTTGGGTAAATGAAGGTTCTCGTCCTGCTTTTGTGTATATAGCCGAGCGTCAGGATGAAGTGCCGGAGCCTGCTTCGGAACTTCTGCTTGCCTTTCTGAATATCTGTGCTGCTATGCTTCCTGAGAAATTGTGCCACACTGAGAACATGGCTCCAGGTACTGCCGCCATGGGGAAGAGGGCAAAGTGGGTGGCGGCGAGAGAGGTTGCGAGGCCTGAGTTCTGCATTCCCACTTCGATGGAGATGGCTGTGCGCTTGGGCTTTTCTAAGCCCAGCAGTGTGCCGGCAGCGTAGCCCAAGGCCAGTCCCATCAGATTGTGCAGGATGACCACTACGGCTACTATCATGCTGCAAGAGCGTATGCTTGCCGCATTATGTGCCACGATGATGCCGATGATAAAGGCAATGGATACGGTGGAGAACATGGGCAGCAGCGGCACAATGCGCTCTGTGGCTTGCCGAAGGTAATGGTTGGCGGCAAATCCGAGTGCTATGGGCAGTATCACCACTTGTATGATACTCACAAACATCCCCCATACATCCACATCCACAGACTGTCCTGCGAGTAGGAGCACCAGTGCGGGAGTGAGCAACGGAGCCAGTAGGGTGGAGACTCCAGTCATAGCTACACTCAGTGCTATGTCTCCCTTGGCCAGATAGCAGATGACATTGCTGGCGGTACCACCGGGGCAACATCCCACCAGGATGACTCCTATGGCCAGTTCGGTAGGCAGTGAGAGTGCCTTGCAAAGCGTCCATGCCATCAGCGGCATGATGATAAACTGGGCCAGTTCACCTATGAGGATATCCCTGGGATGAAGCAGTACGGGCTTGAAGTCAGAAGGCTTGAGCGTGAGTCCCATGCCAAACATCACCACTCCCAACATGGGTGTGATGGCCTTCGTACTTATCCATTCAAACGATGCCGGCACTGTGAGGGCGACAGCAGACACAGCCAGCACCATCAGTGTAATATGTGCCGCTACCCAAGATGATATGTTGTATAACTTCTGCATTTGTATTCATTCGTCGTTCGCAAGGGGCTGCCAGGGTGTAGTGGAGGGGTTGCGCAGAGCATTCCTCTGTTCCTCCATGGCTTGGTGAGCCAGGCGGTTGGTCTCTTGGAGTGTGTTGTATTTGTGGAAGGGGATGAGCTTTACGGTGGTGGAATGGTGGTTGGCTTGCATTGAGCGGCACTCTTGCAGGAGGTCGGCATTGGCTCTGGGCTTGTCGGAAGGCTCCCTGCTGAAGTTCTGTTGGATGTATGAAACGTTGGACAGGAAGACTATGTCGGAGCCGGCGGGCACTCTCTTCATGGCATGAATCATGGCCGACAGAATCATGCGGAACTCTGTGGTGTGGCTGTCGCCGAGGGTGAAGGTGTGCAGGAGCTTGTTATCCAATTGCATAATGTAGGCTCCTGCGCTGCAACGTTCCTGATGCGCGTAGTCACACGAACCGGCCACCCACACATAGTAGATGCCTGCATCCATGCGCAGAGTGTGCTCCTCTCTTCCCTGGGCCTTTCTTCTGGCAGTCCTGGAGTGAATGATCATGCCTGCAGCAAGCTTATTCGATGCCCATCGTGATGCTCTCAATCTTGAGCTTCAGTACGCCTGCCGGCACATGCACTTCCACCACCTCGCCCGTCCTTTTGCCCAAGAGCGACTCGGCAATGGGGGATTTGATGCTGAGTTTGCCTGCTCTGAGGTCGGCCTCATGAGGATTCACGATGGTATATACCATCTTGGCACCGGTGGTCTGGTTGGTCATCTCCACCTTGCGGAAGAGTCCCACTGTGTCACTTTCCAGCTTTGATGTGTCCATCACTCTGGCATACTGCAGCACTCTCTGCTTAAATCTGATTCTGCCCAAGAGCTTTCCTTGGGCACGCTTGGCTGCATGATACTCAAAGTTCTCGCTGAGGTCTCCCTTGTCGCGCGCCTCTGCTATCTCGTTTTTGACCTTTGGCAGCTCCACGTTGATTAGTTCATTCAGTTCGGCTACCAGCTTGTTGTAGCACTCCTGAGACAGATATTCCATGACGTTTGTTCCTTTCGTTGTTCTGCTGTTGTACGCTTGTGGTACAATTGCGGTGCAAAGTTAGGCATTTGTCGGGAGAAAGAGGAGCCTCGTGCGGCTTTATTGTTTGCCTGCAGCATTTGGCTCCTCTTGTTGTTCCTGTGTGGTGAGGCTGTTTCCGCTACTTCTTCTTCAGTTCATCCCATGCAGGAGGGTCGGTGCCCAAGAGGTTTTTCACGAAGAAGTCATACCTCTTGTGCTCCCCGTAATACTCGCCCATCGTGTGGTGGGCGCCTGGCAGGAGGATGAATTCAAAGTCCTTGTTGGCCTTGATGAGCGCGTTGACCACCTGATAGGAGGATGACGGATCCACGTTGTCATCCATCTCACCCACCACCAGCATCAGTTTGCCTTGCAGGCGGTGGGCGTTCTCCACGTTGGAGCATTCGATGTAGCTGCTATCTACAGGATAGCCCATCCACTGCTCGTTCCACCATATCTTGTCCATACGATTGTCGTGGCAACCGCATGCTGCGTAGCCAGCCTTGTAAAACTCAGGGTGAAAGAGCAGCGCTCCAAGGGCTTCCTGGCCGCCGGCAGAGCATCCGTAGATGCCCACGCGGCTGATGTCCATATAGGGGTAACGTGCTGCTGCTGCCTTTATCCAGGCTATGCGGTCGGGGAAACCGGCATCTTTCAGGTTCTTGTAGCACACTTGCTCAAAGTCGAGAGTGCGGTAGGAGGTGGTCATGGCATCCAGTTGCACCACGATGAAACCCAGTTCGGCCAGATCTGCCAGGTTATAGAGCCAGGGGGTGAAGTCCTTTGGCACGTACTGGCTTCCTGGCCCCGAGTAGATGTACTCTATTACCGGGTACTTCTTGCTGGGGTCGAAATTCCTTGGGCGCTGTATGATGCCCCACATATCGGTCTTGCCATCGCGGCCGGGAGCAACGAACACCTCGGCCGGTTTCCATCCGCTCTCCTCCAGCCGGCTTATGTCTGCCTTCTCCAGTGTAGCTATCAGCTTGCCGTCCTTTGCCGAGCGAAGTACGGTCACAGGAGCCTGTGTGATGGAGGAGTAAGTGTCGATGAATGCCTCGTGCTCCCTGCTGAAGGTGGCGCGATGATTGGCCTTTTCGGGTGTGAGAGCCACTAGATGCTTGCCGTCCAGCGTGATGCGGTAGTAGTGGATGTTGTATGGATCTTCTTCCGTAATGGACTGGTCCATGCTCGATGCCGGCTTGCCCATGTTCTTGCATCCCTTTCCGTTGGCCGAGAAGATGACGTAGCCCTTGCCTTTGGCGTCCGTCTCACAGTGGATGATATCGCGCACCCAGTAGTCTCCACTGGTCACCGGTGTCAGACGGTCCTTCTTGCGGTCGTATAGATAGAGGTGTGCTCGCCCGCTGCGGTCGCTCTTCCACAGGATAAACCTTGAGTTGAGGTCTTGCCGCCAGTTGCGTGAGTAGGCTACGTATTTGTCGTTGTGCTCCTCGATGAGTGTGCGCACATTGCCCTCGAGGTCCATTTCCAGCACGCGGAAAGTCTTGTGCCCGCGCTCGTTGAACTCGAATGTGAGCGTCTGGCAACCTTCATCCCACTGTGGTGCAGTCACGTTATATTGGCTTGCGAACAGCTGCGTCGATTTGGGGAAAATGGTTCTCCGCTCCTGTACATCCACTACCACCGGTATGCGATAGTTGAGCGAGTCGCCGGGCTTGGCGTATTCCAGTTGCGAATAGATGGGTTGCACCTGGTTTCGGGGCGATGACATCGTGTAGGTGACGTAGTGCTTGGGCGCGGGCTTTATCATCACAGTGGCATAATACCTGCCATCGGCCGACCATGCACCCCACGAGGAGTAGTAGCAAGTGTCCTTTCCGTCCTGGGTGATGGCAGTTGCAGCCTGGTCGTTGTTGTCTGTCACGAGATAGAGATTGTTGTTCCGATGGATGATGCATTGGCTTCCGTCGGCAGGATTCTGTGCCCTTCCGTCCTTCTCGTCCCTTACCGTCATCCAGTGGTATTGGCTTCCTCCGCCTCTGTGTCTTTCCTGACGGTTCCTGTCGGGGTTCTCCACCTGCTGCTTCTCGCCGTTGTGTATGTTCACGCTGTACCACACGGTGCCTGTGCCGTTGTATGTGGAATAGTACATGGTGTCGGCTCCTGCCAGGTGCACAGGCCGCACCCACACGTCGCCATTCAGCATCTTCCCGCTGCACTTCTCCCTTGTGCCGAAGGCGTTGAGATAGTCCTCTCTGGTTCCCTGTGCCTGTCCCTGGAGTGTCATGGCGGCTGCCAGGGCGATAAGAATAAGCCTCTTCATCCTTTTCTGTATGTTAAATGTCGGTATCTGCTGGTCTTCAGTCGGATGCACAGTTGCTTGCCCGGCATCTGCCTATATCCTGTTCCAGTCCTCGCGCTCGTCTGTGGATAGACCTTTATACTCTCTGATGGCACGCACAAAGGTGGTGCCCAACTGCTGTTGCTTGTGCTGGCCTACGCCCGACACGGTGCCAAAGGCCAGTCGGGTGGTGGGTTGCACGGTGGCCAGTTGGTGCAGCGTGCGGTCGCCGAAGATGATGTATGGAGGCACTCCCTTCTCTGAAGCCACCTCCCTACGCACCTGACGGAGTTTCTCAAATAGGTTCTTGTCTTCGCTCTTGCCCTCTTCGAAGAGCACCGCTTGCTGCTCCTGCTGCTTTTTGGCCTTCTTGCCCTTCACGGTGAAGTCCTCGTGGGTGATGACGGCCAGCTGTGCACTGCGCCGGCCATAGAGCACCTCTTCGCCTTGCGGAGTAATCTTGATGTGCGAGTTGTCCTTATAGTCTATCTCGATGAAGCCCAGATGCAGCATCTGAAGCAGATAGTCCTGCCAGTCCTTGAACGACACGTCGCGCCCGCAACCATACGTCTTCAGCTGCTGGTAGCCCCTTTGCAGCAGCTCCAACTTGGCTGTACCGCGCAGGATATCTATCAGCATCACGAAGCCCACCTGCTGTTCTGTGCGCATCACAGCCGACAGTGCCTTCTGCACCAATACGGTTCCGTCGAAGCGCTGGGGCGGTTGCTTGCACACGTCACAGTTGCCGCAGTCGTGATCCATGCTTTCTCCGAAGTAGTTGAGCAGTATCCTCCGGCGGCACACCTGGCTCTCGGCATATTCCTGCATGCGCTCCAGCTTCTCGTTGTTGATGTCTTTCTGGCCACTCTCTTCGGCGAACTTCCTGAGCATGATGATGTCTCCCACCTGGTAGAAGAGAACTGTCTCGCAGGGCAGACCGTCACGTCCTCCTCGTCCTATCTCCTGATAGTAGCTCTCGATGCTCTTTGGCAGATTGTAGTGCACCACATACCGCACGTTGCTCTTGTCTATTCCCATGCCAAAGGCAATGGTAGCGCACACCACATCTATCTCGTCATTGATAAAGGCTTCCTGTACTTCATCGCGCTGCGAAGCCGTCAGTCCGGCATGGTAGGCACGTGCTTTGATGCCCTTCTCACGCAGTTTCTCCGCCACACTCTCGCTGGTCTTCCGGCTCATGCAGTAGATGATGCCGCTCTCGCCAGCGTGGCGGCTGATGAGCCTCAGCATGTGGTTCATCTTGTCCTTGGCTGTATATCCTCGCCGCACATCCAGTGAGAGGTTGGGACGGTCGAAGGAGGAAACGAACACCTGGGCTTCTCCTTGTGCGTTCCTGCTCAGGTGAAGCTGCTCGATGATGTCGCCTTTGGTCAGCTTGTCGGCTGTTGCCGTGAAGGCAGCAATGGGCACCTGGGGGAAGCGGGAACGCAATTGTCCCAGCTGGGTGTATTCTGGCCTGAAGTCGTGACCCCACTGCGAGATGCAGTGAGCCTCGTCGATGGCAAAGAGGCTTATCTTCATCTGCCCCTCGGAATGCCCGTCTGCATCGGGGCGAAGGATGCCATATTCCATCTCGGAGAGCAATCGCTCGGGCGACACATACAGCAAGCGGTATTCGCCCTGTCTGGCACGCTCGCTCGTCAGCCTGTTTTCGGCTTCCGATGCATTGCTGTTGAGGGCTGCTGCACTGATGCCGTTGGCCCTCAAGGACTCCACTTGGTCCTTCATCAGAGAGATGAGCGGCGACACCACGATGGCGGTTCCCTCCATCATGAGAGCCGGTATCTGGTAACAGATGCTCTTGCCGCCTCCTGTGGGCATGAGCACCAGACAGTCCTTGCCTGCCAGTATATGGCGGATGACACTCTCCTGCATGGGACGGAACTGGCTGTAGCCGAAATAGCTTTTCAGCGTCTCCCTCATGTGTGCTCCTTGCTGGTCGCACGATTGCTGTGCCGATGTGCCAAGGGGCCAACCCTGCACGGGTGAATCTATAGTTTCTTTCACGTTCTTGAACATTATTGTCCTGCGGCTCTCCACAGCTTCCTCGCTGGCTGTTGCGGTCTCTTTTGCCTGCATTGCCAGGATTCTGGATGCTGTAGGCAACAGGTATGCCTACTGCCTGCGAACCTGCTCTGCCGTGCACGGAGCGCCACTGGATGAATTGTGCTGTAAAGTTAGCCTTTTTTCCTCAAATACCTGCCACGCATCCTATGGTTTTCTGCCTCGCAGTTCCCATAGCGCTGCAGGTGCCGATGCAGCACGCTGCGAAAGCCGATGCAGCACGCTGCGTAGGGCTATGCAGCGCACTCCTCGGGATGGGGTAGAATACAGTCCTTGAGACAAGAGTATGCCTGGCGGCAAAGCGCAGTGGCACAGAAGACCGAAATCAGCGGTCTTGCAGGGGTGATGCACAATAAGGGAAGCCTGATTCCAGTCCTATTTCTTTTCCCTGACTGTGAGCTTCATGAAGGCAGGCATGGCCAACAGGAGCGCGATGAGCGAGAATAGCAGTCCGCCCGTAGAGCCTACGGCAAAGGAGAACCAGAAGGGTTCGTCGCCTCCGTCGATAAGGAACGGCACCAGTCCCAGTATGGTACTCAGCACGGTGAGGAACACAGCGGTCACCTTGTGATTATATGCACGCATGTAACACTTCAAGGGACTCACGCGGGGAAAGGCGCTTCGCTGGTTGCGGTACTCGCATACGATGTAGATGCCGGCATTCACCGTGAGGCCGCACAGCAGTACCATCGAGGCAAATCCGCCTGTTCCAAACTTCACCCCAGTCACCAGATAGGTGAGGAAAGTGCCTACGAACGACACGGGTATCAGCGATATGATGGCCAGCGGAAGCCGCAGCGACTCAAACAGGATGCTGCACATCACGAAGATGATGACCACCACCAGCCCCAGCAGCCAGTATTGTGTGCCGTGGTCTTCGTAGTATCCGTGGGAAGCATTGCGGCATCTGAAGCCCACGGGAATACGCTCGTTGAACTCCTTCAGCATCCCGTTGATGTACTCAGCGCTGTATGAATAGTCGCCCACAATGTTGAAGGCCACATTCAGTACGTACTCCTGGTTCTTGCGCGGTATGCTGTTTTTGGCTTCGCGCTTCTCTATGGTCATGAAGTCAGAGATGCAGCTCTCGGTTCCTCCTATCCTGAGCAGGGAGTTGTTCAGTTGCCACAGGTCAAACTTATCCTGCCACGACGACCTGAGATAGAGGTCAGAGGTGAAGTTGGTGTCCCTGTATCGCTCGATGAAGCGTCCTGTGAGTATCTCGCGCAGGGTGTTGTGGGCAGCCAGCAGGTCGAATCCATATAGCTCCATGCGCTCTTTGTTGTAGCGCATATACAGTTCGTCCTCCATGCTCATCCTGTTGGGTGTCTCTATCACAATGTCTTTCACGCGTGGGTTCTTGCGCATCTCGTAGCTCATATCCTCGGCTATCCTGAAGAGCCTGTCGTAATTGTAGCCCACTACCTCTATCCTGTTCAGGCGTTGTGTGAGCCAGAGCGAGTTGCTGTAGCCTCTTTCGCTCACTCCGCTGGTGCTCCAGTCGGCTCCTCCTATGGTGATGGCTTTGCCTATTACCCTGTTCTCCAGTTCGTAGGGGAATCCCGTGTCGAGAACTTCCTTTCGGAATCTGACCACGATGACAGCACCGCTTCTCTCCACACGAGTCTCAAATCTCTCTATCTCGGGGAAGCGTGTCAGATAGTTCTCCAGCATCACCACCTTCTCATTGAGTTGGGCTGCAGTGCCGCCCAGAGTCATCTGGGCGTTTATGGTCAGTATCTTCTCCTTCTCTTTCTGTCTGGCATAGGTGCTGTAGGAAAGCGAGTGGCTGAAGGGGCGCAGTGTGCCACCCAGGCAGAGGCTTAGCCAAGGCTTGATGTTCCTTTGGTAGCTCTGGCTGCCTATTACCTTATTATAAGCCGTCTCATACCACGGACGGTTGTCTCCGTTGATGTTCCATTCCGAGTCGGGCAGTTTGCCCAGATATTGAGGCAAACGGTCGATGGGCAGACCAAAGAGCAGGATGACAGCCACCAGGATGCCCCATCGGTGCCTCTGTGCAAAAGCTATGTAGCGCACATACCAGCGGCTCCATGCGCTGGCCAGACGCATGTTTCTCACCTCTCCCTGCTGCCTGCTGTGGTAGCCCATGCGCTCTATGAGTGCAGGGACAAAGAGGTAGGCCACCAGCAGAGCCACTGTGAGATTGATGATGATGATCCATGCAAAGTCATACAGATTGTCCTTCAGGAAGTCGGGCAGCCACAGGACTATCACCAGCGCACCTATTGTGGTGAGCAGCGCAGCCAGGATGGCCATGAAAGCCTTGCGGTTGTGGTAGTAGCTGTAGTGATCTACCATCACCACCGCAGCATCTATCACCATGCCCAGCGATACGGTGATGCCTGCCAGTGAGTAGATGTGCAGGCGTATGTCGAACAGGTAATAGGCGATGACAGCCATCATCACATTGGCCACCAGAGTGATTACCATCACCAGCAGATAGCGCCAGTCGCGCCTCACCAGCCATACGAAGGCCAGCAGGATGAAGAGCGAGAGCAGCGAGCGCCACACCAGCTTGTGCAGCTCATTGGCCTTCTGCTGCGATGCATCGTATATCTTCTCGAGATACACTCCGCTCTTCAGTTCCGGTACAATCTGTTCCATCCTCTTGTTCACCTCCTTGGCACAGGCTATGATGTTGTCATCAGCCTCCACGTAGATGTTCATGTAGATGGTGTTCAGCCCATTGACCCTGAAGTATCTGTCAGGTTCCATGTCCTTGTATTCATAGGTGGCCATGTCGTTGAGATACACCATCTTGTCGGCCACCATACCTATGGGCATCTGCTCCAGCGGCTTGTCAAACCGCTCGGTAGCCAGATAGATGGTGTGGCGCTCGTTGTCCCCCGGCTGTTGCATTTCGCCCACCACGTCGTGACGGCCCAGAAAGGATTCTATGCCACTCTGCAGATTGCCTGCCGACAGTCCGTATCCTGCCAGCACCATGGGGTCGTAGGTGATGACTATATACTTGTTGGTGCCGCCGGTCACCTCCACTTGCTTCACCTGCTGCATCTGCTGCAGTTGCGGTTTCACGTGGGTGTTGATGTATTCCCTCAGCTGTTCGTCCGTCAGGTTGGAGTGCACCTGGTAGGTCTGCAGCAGTTGTGTGGGATTCTTGCTTCGGCTCTCGTTGACCACCTCACCGCCCGAGAGTTCGGGGTAGGAGACACCTTCGGGCAGCTGGCGGTAGGTTTGCCTGAGCAGCGAGGCTATCTCAAATTTTGTGGCCGACACATTGGCATCGGGCTTCAGGTTTATTCTCACGCTGCCGCTGCCGAAGTTCGACTCCGAACTCACTTCTTTCACTCCACTCACCATCGACACCAACCCCTCTATCCTGGATGTCACATTCTGCTCCACCACCTTGGCTGATGCGCCTGGCCAGCTGAACCACACACCCAGAGTTTTGCCCTGGCGTGGACGGGGCTGGTCGGCCACATCGATGCGGGGGACAAGTGCTGCACCTACCACAATGATGACAGCCAGTGCGAGCAGCAGGGTGAAGTGGGAGCGTCTCATCTCTTGCGGTTCCTGTAGATTACGTAATAGAGCATGGGTACAAAGAACAGACTCACCAGAGTACCGAACGTCATGCCCACCACCAGAGTGAGTGACATGGGGAACTGAATGGCTGCTCCCATGCTTCCCTTGCTCAGAAAGGGCAACATGGCCAGTATGGTGGTGAGCGAAGTCATCACGATGGGTCGCAGGCGTCGCTGGCCTGCCTCCATGATGGCACGCAGGAGTCCGCCTCTTGAGGGCACCTTCATGTGTCGGCTGTGGTTGATGGTATCTATCTTCAGAATAGAGTCATTGATGACTATACCGCTCATGACCACCATGCCGGTCATCGACATCAGGTTGATCGTTTCGCCCATGATCCACAGAGCCACCAGCACAAAGAATACATCCACCACCATCTCGAGCAAGATGATGAGCGGCTGCACCAGACTCTCAAACTGGGCTGCCAGGATGAAGTAGAGCAGTGCGAGTGCCACTGCCAGCACCACCGACAGTTCGCCTATGAGCTTGCGGCTGCTGAAATATCCGCCTGTGTAGCTGGCTGTAAACTGGCTGTTGGGCTGGCGCACATAGCTGCTGACGTATTTCATCACCTGTTCCACCTTGTGGTCAGGGGCATTCAGGGCCAGCGAATAATAGCCGCCCCCATTGCCTGCCTGCAGTCGCTTGTAGTCCTCACCCCTCGACTCGCGCACCAGATACGAGATGGGTACCTGAGTGCCTTCGGCATTGGTCACGCTGGAAGCCATGATGCGGGCGGATTCGTTCCTGTCGGCACTGATGAGCACAGGCACCGACTGGGCGCCTTCATTGATGCGGAACACCGCGTTGCGGCTGGCCAACTCCTTCAGTCGATGGTACAGCGTCGTATAGCTTACCTTATATATAGCCATCTGTTCCATGTCTGCCACGTACTGCAGATTGGTCTCTGTCATCACTGGCAGTATGTCCATACCTGGGAAGTGTGCCATCAGAGTGTCCCTGAAATCCCTGGAGGCAGCCGTTGTGGGGCGCTCTCCGTTCTGGTTCTGCAGGTGTATCTCCAGGTCCGATTCGTCTGTTGAGAATATCAGATCATACAGGTTCCCTGCATTGTCAAACTCTGCCGATGCCTGGGGATACTGGTTCTGCATGCGTGTGAGCATCTTTCCTTTGGCCTCCTCCAGCGCCTGTGCATCCTTTGCCTTTATATAGATGACGGCTTCCGATGCTGTGATGTCCTTGGTGTGAGCCAGCATGAAGTCCTGTGCGCCTATCATGCTGGTGGTAGTCACCACATCTTCTCCCAGTTCGTCCAGCACATTGTTCACGCGCTTGTCATTCTCTTCTGCCGAGATGTTGCTGTTCCAGTTGATGGTGAGCAGTGCATCTTCCTGTGCCACCTTAGGCATTCGCTCCTTCTCCAGATGCAGGATGAGCAGGATGCTCAGCGGGATGATAGCGGCAAAGAGCAGCAGACACAGGCGCACATGACGCAGTGTCCACTTCATCACAGACTCATACAGCCGGAATCCCAGCGAGGAGGTGTTGGCCGATGAGGCTGTCTCCTGGGCCGGTTTCTTGCGATAGAGCACTACATAATAGACCGGCACCACCACAGTGGCAACCAGCAGCGAGGCAAACAGAGCCGCTGTGACAGCCATCGCCTGGTCATAGAACAAGGCTCCTGCTGTGCCGCTCAGGAATATCAGAGGCAGGAATACCGAACAGGTGGTGAGCACTGATGACAGCATGGGAGTGAACACCTCACGTGTGCGGCTGGCCACTGTCTGCCACAGGTCAGGCTGCATTCCCGTGCCGCCGTGCAGGGTAGGGGCGCTGGTGATGTTATCTACCACGATGATGGCATTGTCCACCATCATGCCCACACCCAGTATGAGGCCCGACAGCGAGATGACGTTCAGCGAGATGCCCAGCAGATAGAAACTCAGGATGGTTACTACCAGCGACAGCGGGATACTCAGTACCACCAGCAGCGAGAGCCTCCATCGGCGCATGAACAAGAGCAGTATGAGGCAGGCCATCAAGGCTCCCATCCCCAGGTTGCTCTTCAGATTGTCGATGGTGTAGGTGAGCAGGAGCGTCTGGTCACGTGTGATGTCGAAACTGATGTCGGGATATTCCTTCTCCAGGTCAGCCAGCAGGTTCTGCATGCTCTCGCGCAAATCCTCCATTCGGGCATCATTCTGCTTGATGACAGCCATTGTCACCGATTCCCTTCCGTCGTGCCTGACCAGTCCGTTGCGGCTGGCTGTGTGTTCTCTGATGTCGCAGATGTCCTTCAGTTGCAGCAGCCTCCCGTCGTGGTTGATGTAGATATCCTTGATGTCCTGCAGCGTGAGCAGTTGGGAGTCAAAGTGGATGTTGTATCTGAACATGCCATCCACCACGCTCAGTGCCTGCAGCGTGATGTTGTTCTTCAGGATGGCATTCTCGATGGTATAGGCCGACAGTCCCAGCGCCTGCAGCTTCTTCTGGTCGGGTATGCACTCTATCTCGGTGCCTACCGTACCGCTTATATCCACCATTGCCGTCTGTGGCAGTTGCTCGATGCGCTTCACTACCACGTTTCGTGCAAACTTTGACATCTGTGCGAAATCGGTGTGGTTGCGCGGAGTCATATCCAGGAAGAAGGCGGGTATGTCCATTGCGCTGGCCTTCATGACCTTTGGGCGGTCCATCTCCTTGGGCATCTGGTTCATCGCCCGATCCACCTTCTCGTTGACCTCAATGAAGAGCAGGTTCACATTGCTGCCGGGGTTGAAGGTCATCTTCACGCTTCCTGCATCCATTCGGGATTCAGAGCGTATGTCGGTGATGCCTGCCACCTGCATGAGTCGTCCTCTCAGTGGTGCCACCACATTCCGTTCTATTTCCTGTGCCGAATAGCCTGGCATGCTCACCTGCACGGTTATCTGCGGGATGTCGATGTCGGGCATCAGCGATACGGGAATGTTCCGCAGCGCCAGGAAGCCCATCACACTGAGGGCTATGATGCACATGGTGACCGCTATGGGCCGGCTTAGCAGAGTCTTGTTCATGTGTGTATGTTAAAAGTCATTGACCTTCACCTCGGTTCCGTCGGCCAGATTCTGGTTGCCCGATGTGATTACGATGTCACCCTCCTTGATTCTGGTATCCTTGCTCTTGCAGCCTGTGATGGCATAGGAGCCTATGTTGGAGTGCGTCACATCTACGTAGGTCCACGCGGCTCTTCCCTCTTGCAGCAGGAAGATGACGTGGTAGCCGTCACGCTCCACCACAGCATCCTTGGGCACCACAAACATGTTGTTCACCTGCTGTTCCACGATTACGCGCACGTTCATTCCGTCTATCAGGGTATTGCCGGCACCTTTCAGTTGTGCTTTTATCTTCACCAGTCCCTTGTCATCCACCAGTGGGTTTATCTCTGTCACCGTTCCTTCGCAGGAGATACTGTCCTGTACGAACGGACTCACCATCACCTTCTGCCCGATGCTCACATGTGACAGTTCGGCCTCCAGTATCTTGAACTCCACTTCGAAGCTGGAGTCGTCCACCAGTGTGCACACCTTCTCGTTGCGCTGATATTTCCTGGCAGTCAGGTTGGCAATGCGTCCGCTGAAGGGAGCATACAGCTCGCATTCCTTCAGGGCTATCTTCACGCTCTGCAGCTGATACTTGGCCGAGTAGTAGCCCGACATCACTTCGGCACGCTTCATCACGTCTTCGGGCACATTCTGGCTCACCCGACAAACCAGGGGGAGAGATTCCGCAAACCAAAAGAAAAGTTATACATTTGCACCATGAACACACAAGGACTTTTAGCATTGGCGCAGTTGATTCTGCCATCAGAGATACTTTCAAACTTTGAAGTGGTACGTGTTGAGGAAGAGTCGTCCCTTATCCGCATCTATCTTGATGAATCGGTCAGGGCCGAATACAAGGAGAACCCCAAGATAGAATCCAAGGGGTTCTGTGATGCCGTAACCATACGTGACTTCCCGATTCGCGACAAAGGAGTCGATTTGATAGTAAGAAGGCGTAAATGGTATGACAGGCAGAACAACCGATACTTCTCAGACTCTTATGACCTGAAGGCCGAAGGAACCCGCTACTCCAAGGAGTTTGCGGCTTTTTTAAAAGGAGTGTATGGAGACGATCCCTACGACCTCCCGTTCGCTTGACCGCTTTTACCATATAAACGGCGACACGTTTGAGAAGCAATACAAGGAAATCCTCAGCGGCTACCGTGAATGGCCGGAACTCTCACATGCGGAAGACTGGCTCGTCTTTCCCGAAAACATGGGCGAAAGCATCTGCATTGACGAAACGGCACCAAGCAAAGGGGAACTGTACACGATTGTCAGCAACAGAGCTTCACGTGGTGGCAAAGGGACCATCATTGCCATTGTGAAGGGTGTTGCCGCCGACACTGTCACGGAAGCACTCAAGCGCATTGACGAGGAGAAGAGGCTGATGGTCAAGGAGGTCACCTTGGACATGTCGAATTCCATGCGGCTTATAGCCCAACGCTGTTTCCCGAATGCGATGCGCACCATAGACCGCTTCCATGTACAGAAGCTAGCCTGTGATGCCTTGCAGGAAATGCGTGTCGCCCACAGATGGGATGCCATCCAGGAAGATACGGATGCCAGGGAAGAGGCCAGATGCTCGGGCGAAGCATACAACCCTATAGTGCTTGCCAACGGGGACAGCCACAAGCAGCTGCTGGCACGCAGCAGGTATCTGCTTTTCAAGTCCGCGGACAAATGGACGGAAAGCCAGAAGCAAAGGGCGGAGCTGCTCTTTGAAGCATGCCCGGACCTTGAAGAGGCCTATTCTCTGACGCATTCGCTCAGAATGATATTTTCCAGGAATACCGCCAAGGATGCAGCGAGACTCTCGCTTGCACGCTGGTACAACAAGGTTGACGGCTCCGGCTTTAAGAGCTTCAATGTCATTGCCGGCACTCTTTACGAACATTACGATGAGGTCTTGAACTTCTTTGTCAACAGGGCGGCAAATGCCTTCGCAGAATCATTCAATGCGAAGATAAAGGCATTCAGAGCGTCCTTGAGAGGAGTGACGGATATAAGGTTCTTCCTTTTCAGACTTACAAGGCTGTATGCTTAATCCCCTAGGTTTGTCGGGTGAGCCCACATTCTGCCAGTCATTATATCCCAGGCCTATCAGTTTGTCGGTCAGTTCCACCTTGGCCCGCTCCAGTTCGTGTTCAGCCTTTTCCAGTTCCCTCTGGCGGTCTTTCTTGTCCAGCGTGGCTATCAGAGAGCCTTTCTGCACGCGCTGTCCCTCCCTTACCTTCACGTCTTCCACGAGCCCCTGCTGGGTGAAGTTCAGGTCGCTTTTGGCTTTTGCCACCAGTTTTCCATTGCACACTATCTGCTTGTTGAATGCCGTCTGGTGCAGCACCATGGTGTCTATGTACACCTCCACACCCAGTTGCTTGTGCATCTCCATCTCCTGCGGAAGGGGATTCTCCTTCTTTCCCGAGCATGCCGACAACAGAGCCAGTACGGCCAGCAACAGACTTGTTCTCCTTATATATATAGGTTCCATACGCAATAGATTATTCTTTGGTGAGTTTGTCAATATCCACTATGATGTCCCTCTCGCTGGTCCAGTCATACAGGGTAGCCTTCTGCAGTTCGTAATAGTCAGTCCAGAAGGTGCGCAGCTGTCTGATGTACTGTGCCTTTGCTTGCGACATCTCCTGCTGTGCGGTGTTCAGTGCGGTCACGCTCACGGTACCTGTCTCATAGCGTTTGCGCATGATTTCGTAGCGTTCTTGGGCTATTTCCTCTGCACGCATGGCATCCTGGCATTGCGTGGGCTGTGAGTTGAACTGCATCACCTTCTTGCGTAGCCCCTGCATGTAGTCCAGGTGCTGCTGCTCCTGCTGTGCTCTCACCACCTCCATCCTGGCTTGTGCCATGCGCACCCGTCCCTTGCTCACTCCCCAGTCGAAGATGGGCAGTCGCAGAGTGAGGCCCACCACCTCGTTGTCGCGCAGATGGCTGTAGGCACCCAGGAAATCCTTGTCACTCTGCATGAAGCCTATCTCTCCGCTCAGTGTCACCTGCAGTCCTCGTCCGGCCTTTGCCTGTGCCAGCGCCTTGCTGGCGTTGAGCATCTCCAGCCGCTGCTCCCTTGTGTGCGATGAGTTCTCTATGGCTTTCTGCAGCACATCGTCCATGCTCACGGTCACATTGGGCACATTGCTTGGCGGCAGCAGCTCTGCCTGCTCATAGTCGGTCACTCTCAGGTAGGAGAAGAGGTTGTATTTCGCATCATCCAGCGTGATACGGTTGCTGTTGGCATTCACTTTCGCGTTGAGCAGTGACAGCTCCATCTGCAGCACCTCACTCTTGTTGGTGGTACCCAGCTCCAGTCTTTTCTTTGCCATGGAGTACAGTGTCTCGCGGTCGGCCTGTGATGCGTTGCTCTGCTGGCAGTTGGATTGTGCATCCAGAACCTCAAAGTATAGCGAGGTCACTCTCATGGCTATATCCTGCATGGTGCTGGCATACTTCTTTTGGGCTATCTCATATTCCAGCGGAGCAGTCTTCTTCTCCCATTTCAGATGGTTGAATGCGCGTAGCGGCTGGGTGTAGTTCACGCGCAGCGGCTGTGAGTTGTAGGTGTGCTCCTTGTAGGAGAACTGGTCCAGCCTGTACAGATACGACTGCAGCGAGATGGTTCCTCCTGTGGCGGCTATCTGCTGGTCTATCGAGAGCGTGAGGTTGTTGCTCATGGTGTTGTTGGTCACATAGGCCAGACGTCCATCCTCATAGTTTCGTGTCTGCACCAGCGAGCGGTTGAAGTTTCCCAGTCCTCCGCTCAGGTTTACCGACGGCAACAGTTGGGCCTTGAATGATCGGTAGGTCCAGTAGTTGGCCAGGAAGGAGAAACGTGCCACCTTGGCATCCAGTGAATTCTCCTGAGCTATCCTGATGGCATCGCGCAGAGTCAGTTGCTGGGCACAGAGTGTCTGGCAACCGATGGCAAGCAGTATGCCCGCTATCCATGTTCCTTTGGCAAAGTTTCTCATCCTATATTCCTTATATATATATAATATGCAGGGACAACGTTCCTGGCCTATGCTGGCAGTGGGGGATAGCGCCAGGAAAGACAGATTGCGTATGCTCATGTTTTTGCCTTTTGAAGTCGTTTACAAAGTTAGTGCATTACGCTCCGAATTCCAAGAGAATTGACGGAAAATTCTCCTTCCTGCGGCACATTTGTGCATAAGCCATTCTTTTGGAATCCTTTCTCTGTCTCTCCTTATCCGCTATTCCCTTTCCTCGCTCAGAACTTCTTGAAGGTTCCTACCACTATCACCGGATTGTCCTCAGGTGCCAGTCTGTCCAGAATGTCGCGGTCAGATTGTGGCCAGGCTTGATAGACTTTTTCCCATTCAGGATCCTGCCTCATCATGCTTAGCATTCTTACGGCTTCATTCGCTGGCCATACTTTGGCAAACTGGTTCTTTTCCCAGTCGAACAGGAAGAACTTCTCGTTGGGACGTGTCTCAAAGCTGCACTCCAGGAAGTTTGGAGTAGGTCTGCGGCCTCTTCTGCTCAGTCTGCCGGTCATATATTTCCCTGTATTGAGGTCTATGATTGCGCAGTTGTCGTAATACAGATACCCGAAGTCTTTAGAGAATGCAAAGTTGTCCCACAAAACTTTTGTCTGGTTCATCCTTTGCTCGTAGCTTTCGTTCGTCATCTCTCTGTATGTCTGTGGAGTGGTAAATGGCTCTCCGAAATCGAGAGACACGAAGGGTACACATTCCTCATCTTTTATCTTCCAGATAGTGTCTGGACTGAGAATATCCATGTAATAGACTCCATCGGGATTAGTGTGCAATGGGTTCTCTAGAATTCGATTGAATGGTCTGTTGTCAACTTCGCCTTTGGGGAATCCTGGGTTTTCCAGTGCTCCACAGAGAGGTAATCCCTTCTCGTCTGTTATTGTGAGTTTGAACGAGTTCAGCGCTTGATAATCTTTGTGGTCATAAGGCAGTGTGAGCAGCACCCGCTTGTCGCTCCCCAGAAAAGCTATGTTCTGATACCAGAAATAGCGTGGTTCCTGACTGAGAAAATTTCCCTTGTAGTCATAGAAAAGGAGTTTCTGGGAGTCTTCATCTATGAAGCATACGCGCTTTTGACGAGTGTCTAATGTTACGCTATACATCGAAACATACTCTCCTTTGGCATGTCCCTTTCGGCCGATGTGGTTCTGGAACTTGCCGTTCATGTCAAATACGCTTATTTGTCTGCCCCACGTGTCAACCAGAAATATCAGATTGTCGTCCACGAAGAGGTTGCTGATTTCGCCTACCACACATTCCCCTGTAGTCTCCAACGGTATAATCTTGTATTCGGGCGCAAGTATGCTGTCGGGGCTGATGAATTTTACCTCCAACATGCTGCTGTGGTCCTCTATCTTGTAGAGACTCTCCTTCCGTTGGTTCATCAATGGGAGGGAGGCGCTAGCCTCCATAGTATCTGTGCCAGGCTTCTTGTCCAGAGGGGTGAGCGTGATCTTTTCCTTTGTTCCTGTTGGCAGAGAGTTGCAGGCATACAGGAGCATGCAGGACAAGAGGGCTAATGCCGAATGGCAGATAATACGTGTGCTCATTTCAGTTTTTATTTTTGGTTGTTCCTTTTATTCAAGGCACAGGAAACTCCACTCATAACAGCGCAGAATGAGTTTCGTTCCTGTGCCTTTTGGAAGCCCACCCTTCAAAAGGGCTCCTTATTTGTATTGTCTCTCTTTGGGGAAACTTCTTGAATGTTCTTGTTTTAGAAATCTATCAGACGTTCCAATAACAACACTGGGTTGTCATTGGGGTTGAGCTTCTTTAGAATATCCCTCTCTTCCTTGCTGAGATGGTCCTTTATTGGGGTGTTGCTTGCGCCCATCTGAAGGAAGTTTGGCGAAAACGTGTGTATCAGCGTGGAATCATCGGCGAATCCGTCTGGGCCAGTTATAGGCAAATAGCTGTCCAGCCTTGTTTGGTTAGTAGATATACCCACGATTTTTTGTCTGTTAGACTTCCTGCTGATGAGCATCAGGGCTATCTGGCCGCCTGCGCGAGGAATAGCAACAGGGAGGGCTATATATTTGGGCGACACGTTGATTGGCATCGCAAATGGCATCTTGGCTGTATGTATTTTATAGGATTTGCTCGTTATATTTTCCTTTTCATCCTTGCTGAATCTTTGGCTCCCGTTTACTGTCATATTTAGTATGGGGGCCATTTCTTTGCCTGATACTTCCCATACTGTGTCTGCTATCAGGTCTGTGAAGTATGCTTTGTCCTTATATTGTGTCATTTTATCACCATAAGTGAATCTGTCTCTTATCATTTCTGTTATGGGGAAGCCTCTTCTTATGGGTTTTCCCATCTTGTCGGCAAGCACCAGGCGTGACAAGTCAATGATATCAGAAAAACTGTTGTGTGCGCTTCCTGTCTTGCATAGGATGTTGTCACCAAGGAAAGCCATATCGTGATACAGGAAGAACAGGGATGCCACCTTCTTCAGGTTTCCCATCAAATCATAACTGAGCAGCCGTCTTCCCGTCAAATCCAGCATCACAATCTGCTCGTTCTTTTCATCATAAGCGATGCTCCATGCATCCAGGTGCTCATTCCTGGCATGTCCCTTGTTTCCCAGCTTGCAGCGGAATTTGCCGTTTTCTTCAAATATGAACACGTTGGCATTTTCTCTGTCCTGAATACAGTAGCATCCTGGGCACTTGATAATCCTGTCAATATTCCCTATGAGGAACTCTTCGGAGGTTTCCAGGTTGATGAGGTTGTAGGAGGAGAATATGGTGTCGAGGTCGCTGTGCGGCAACTTGGAGGGGAGTTCCACCTGTATGCATTCGTCTTCCCTCACCACTTCAAATGGTTTGACGCTGTCATCTGTGATGACCCAATGTTGCTGGTACTCTTTGTCAAATGAGCCTTCGGAGAGGGGGCGCATGGAATTCCTTCGCTCCTTTTCTGTACAGCTTGATATTATACCTATTAGTAATAGGAAATATAGTATGGTTGTATTCCTCTTCATGCTTGTTCCTCTTAGCAGTTGTTTTACTCTTCGTAGGGTGGGGCAGATGACACCCTTGGAGTCTGATCCGAGGATGGACGTTTTGGTTACTTTCATCTTTTCCATACAATTTTGCTTCTTTAGAAATCTATCAGACGTTCCAATAACAGAACTGGGTTGTCATCAGGTTTGAGATTCTTCAGAAGTTCCCTCTCTTCTTTGCTGAGATGATCCTTTATCGGGGTGTTGCTTGCGCCCAGTAGAATGCTGTTCGGTTGAATTGTGTATATCAGCGTGGAATCATCGGCAAATCCGTCTGGGCCAGTTGTAGGCAGATAACTGTCCAGCCTTGTATGATTTCTTGTGTGATTTGTAGATATACCCACGAATTTTTGCCTGTTTGACTTCCTGCTGATGAGCATCAGGGCTATCAGGCCGCCTGCGCGAGGAATACTAACTGGGAGGGCTATATACTCTGATGAAATATGTATTTGAATTGTGTGTGGTTGCTTTGCATTGCGCATCTCATAGGATTTGCTCGTTATATTTTCCTTTTCATCCTTGCTGAATCTTTGACTTCCGTTTACTGTCATATTTAGTATGGGAGCCATTTCTTTTCCTGATACTTCCCATATCGTATCGGACAACAGGTCGGTGAAGTATGCCTTGTCCTTATATTGCGTCATATTATCACCATAAGTGAATCTGCCTCTTCTCATTTCTGTTATGGGGAATCCTCTTCTTATGGGTTTTCCCATCTTGTCGGCAAGCACCAGGCGTGACAAGTCAATGATATCAGAAAAACTGTTGTGTGCGCTTCCTGTCTTGCATAGGATGTTGTCACCAAGGAAAGCCATATCGTGATACAGGAAGAACAGGGATGCCACCTTCTTCAGGTTTCCCATCAAATCATAACTGAGCAGCCGTCTTCCCGTCAAATCCAGCATCACAATCTGCTCGTTCTTTTCATCATAAGCGATGCTCCATGCATCCAGGTGCTCATTTCTGGCATGTCCCTTGTTTCCCAGCTTGCATCGGAACTTGCCGTTTTCTTCAAATATGAACACGTTGGCATTGTCTTTGTCCAGAATACAGTAGCATCCTGGGCACTTGATAACTCTTTCGATATGTCCTATGAGAAACTCTTCGGAGGTTTCCAGGGGGATGAGTTTGTAGGAGGAGAATATGGTGTCGAGGTCGCTGTGTGGCGACTTGGAGGGGAGTTCTACCTGTATGCATTCGTCTTCCCTCACCACTTCAAATGGTTTGACGCTGTCATCGGTGATAACCCAATGTTGCTGGTACTCTTTGTCAAATGTGCCTTCGGAGAGGGGCCGCAGGGAATTTCTGCGCTCCTTTTCTGTGCAACCTGATATTATAACTATTAGTAATAGGAAATATAGTATGGTTGTATTCATCTTCATGCTTGTTCCTCTTAGCAGTTGTTTTACTCTTCGTAGGGTGGGGCAGATGACACCCTTGGAGTCTGATCCGAGGATGGACGTTTTAGTTGTTTTCATCTTTTCCATACACTTTGTTTCTTGGGTTTGCGATGTAGTATGCCGCAAATTTAGGGCGATGTGGTGTGACTTGCAAGTAAAACCATTCCCATTTAGTCCCATTTGGACGAAATGGGACTAAATGGGAATAAATAGGTGCGTTTTTTATGGATAAACACCCTTGAAAAGGCTTATCTCTGCAGAACATTATTCGTAAAAATATAAAATGAGAAAGTTTCTTGTCATCCTGTGTGCCGCATTCTCTCTCCTTTCTTGCAATGAGAACAGCCGTGAGAAGAAGGTGCTGGATGAAATAAAGGAGGTAGGCAACCATGACCCTCTTGCTGCATTGGTTTCGTATGACTCCATACGCGGGGAGATGGAGGGCGCTTCTGACTATATATATAATAGGTATGAGCTGCTGGGTGTTCGATTGCATGATAAAGCGGATATTCTACCCACATCAGACTCCTGCATCAGACGGCTTGTCGCGTATTTCGAGCGGAAGGGGAACAACGCAGATAAGCAGGAGGCATATTACTATGCGGGTAGTGTCTATAGGGATTTGCAGGACAGTCCACGGGCTTTGGAGTATTTCCTCAGGTCGGCAGATTGTGCTACGCATGGTAAGGTGGATTCGGTGCTGCTCAGGAATTGCTACTCCCAATTGTGCGGAGTCTATTACAGGGTGCAGGACTATGAGAATTCGCTTTGGGCGTGTGCGGTGGCAAAAGAGCTCGGAATCTTGGATGATCTCTCTCTCGTTCATCAGGTGAATGCTTATTCCCAGCTGGACAGACGGGCAGAGGCATTGGATTTGATGCAGGAGATTTTGGAAAGTCAAAGTCAAATGCCTCCTTCGCAGAGAAACGCTGGGATATTAAATGATATACTTCATGATTTTTGTGGAGAACAAGATATCCCAAGTGCCGAGAAATGTGCGAACTTGCTAAAACAAACAGATGCTTTCCCTCCCAAAGGAAGACTCAGTCTTTCGTATGCAAGATATTGCAAGTTGATAGGTTGTATGGATTCTTGCATATATTACTATAAATTAGCATTAACGCCTGATGATTCGCTAAGTATGTATGAGGCATCACGAAAGTTGTTTCGTATATATGATTCCCAGGGCAACAAGGCTCTTGCACTGGATTATGCCCGAGAATTCATAGATATTTGCATAGATTTGGATTTGGGCAGAAGGCAGGAACTTGCTGCGACGGTGAACAACTTACACAAGTATTATAAGAACAGGGAGGTGGAGGATCGCCTGCAAAAAGAACGGGACAGCTTGCGCGTGTATCTGTGGATAGTGTTGGCGCTTTCCCTGCTTATGACGGTGGCTGCGTTTATACTGCATCTGGTGCGAAAGGAAAAGCGCCTGAAATCCCTGCATGGTCTTAATGGTGTCGTAAATAGCCTGCGGAGATACCAGGGGATTGAACCTGAGCCTGCGATGGAGAATAAACGCCTGCGTTCGGAGGATGCATATATCGTCAGGATGAAGCTTAACCTGATTGAGAGTGAGAACTGTTTTGGACAAGTGACAGAGAATCTGGCCGAAGCCAAGCAACAGATAAAGCAGAAGGACGAGGAGTTGGCCGAGGCAGGACGAAAGATACAGCAGAAGGAAGATGATTTGGCAAGAATCAAGGAGCTTTTCCTGCGTCAGGAACAGTTGTTGGAGGAAACAAAGCAGAGATTGGCAGAGGAAATGAAAATCTCGCAGGAAAGGCATGAAAGGTGCTTGGCTCTCTTGGCAGAGAAGCGCAAACGGAATTTTGCCGAAGAATGGCCGGAGCTGGTAGAAAAAATCAGAAAAGCCATTAAGTCGTGCCACTCTATGACCGATGAGGAATGGGAGAAGATTATCAATGTCTTTGAAAGCAAACATCCGGAGTTCTTCCTGCGTTTAGAGCAATCGTACAAGTCGCTCAGAAGCGGAATGAAGAAGGGCATGTGCTTGTTTGCTCTGGGTTATGATGCCTCGCAAGTGTGTGTGCTGACGGGGGCAGGCAAAAGCAGTGTCTATCGTTGGGCTGAGGTGTACGCAAAGAGTGTGGATCCAAGTGTCAGTTCATCGGAACAAGAAACCCCGAAGACGACCTGATAGTCAGAACGCTTCTCCATCACAGGTTGCTGTAATGCCGCTTTCAAGAAAATATCTCACCTACACCAACGGCCAATCTTGCATCCCATAGCTTCTGTCCGTCAGGGGTTTCGGCTTTTAGCTTTATTATGTCAGTCAAGGAAAAGCGAGGCCAACATTATTTGTAAGCGAAAAGCAGATATCTTATATGCAGGATTCATTTAGCCTCCAGGGGTAGGTGTGCAATATCCCCTGACCGTCCAACCCAAGGCTGGACGGTCGGAGAATATATATTACTTTGCCAAGTAAGCAAGCTTCATCCACCGTCCAGCCTTGGGTTGGACGGTGACGGACAAATTCTTTCCAGATTTGAATACATGCAGGAAGTGCCCAAGGAGCCTGCATCTCCTTGCTCATCAATTGTCTTCCTTGTACAGCCTACAGATTGCCATCAGCGAAAGGAGACGGGGAACCGTCCTTGAACTGGATGCTGTCACCACAAGGGTATTCAACGTCATGGATGAAGAAGTGCTTGGGGCTGTGGTTGACAAATCTGATGGGCTGGCTCATTCCTCACCCTCTGATACGATGTTTCCTGTCAGGCTCAATACCAGGGGAGAAGGGTCGAAGTTGCCATATACCATCACTTCATGGTAGATGGAGCCAGTGTCGGCAGCCTCTGTCTGGAGCATAGCCCGAATGGGGAAATACTCCCCGCTTCCTGCTGTCATGGAAGAAGCGTAGGATAGTTTCAGGCAATCACATGATGATGTGATGCTGTCGATGCGCAGTTTGCAGGACCCCGTATTCTGTATCAGCCATTCCACCCCGTGTGATACGTTGGTGCCCTTCTCTATTTCGCCTACATATGCCTCTGACAGACCTATCACTTTCACTTTTGTCTGTCTGTTCCAGAAGCAGCTGCTCATGGTGAGTGTGAGCAGGAGGGGTAGCACAATAAACTTTCTTCTCATAAGCGTTAATTTTAATGATGATGTGTTCAGGTTGCGGTAACTCGGCATACACTTGCATGGCAGTCGTGCTGCCTGCTTTAGGTTCATTGCCTACCGCAAATTTAAGGAAATAGAATCTACTCACCAAACAAAACTTGTCCCATTTAGTCCCACTTGGGCGAAATGGGACTAAATGGGACTAATTTAGTGCGTTTCCAGGGTGTTGCTGTCGGTTATATAGGTAATGGTCACCCATACAAGTACCCATACAAGTACCCATACAAGTAAAGGTGAATCAGATTCTGTGCTGGCTGAGAATATCAGGCGGCTGGTGCTTGCTGTCGGCAGCGAAGAGAAAAGTGCGAAGGAAATGATGGAGGCTGTGGGATTGAAGAACCGTCCCAATTTCTTGGCTTATTCTCTGGTACCCGCTGTCAACGAGGGGCTGATAAAGATGAAGTTCCCCGATTCACCCCGGCATCCCAGACAGAGGTATCTGCTTACTGTCAAGGGGATGGAGGTATATCGGGGATTGTCTTCTTGATTCTACCACGCTCTAACCCATAAACCGGGCAGAGTGTTCCTTGATGATGTTCTTCAGGTCAGTCAGCCTCATGGCTCCACTTTGCCGCCACAGTACTTGTCCGTTGCGGAAAAGCATCAGTGTGGGTACAGACTGGATGCGGTAGGCATTGGAGAGTTCGGCGTTCTTGTCCACATCAATCTTGATGATGCGGATGCCGCTTCCCAATTCGGCTTTCAATTGTTCCAAGACTGGGTGCATAGTCTTGCACGGACCACACCAGGTGGCAAAGAAGTCAACCAGAGTAAGCTGGCTGGCATTGATGATACTGTTGAATGTTTCCATAAGCGAGTAGGTTTAAGGGTTTTGAGTTGCAGGCTTGCGTGCAGTACGGTATTATTTCCTCAGCACAGGCAATCCGTCTTCGAAGGTGATGGGAATCCACAGGTGCCGGCTTTCGCTTAGATGCTTGGGGTTCCACATGTCGGCCATGAAGACGAAGTCGGCTCCTTGGAACATCTTCTTCTGTGCTTTGGTCTCTACCTTATATATATAGGTTCCCTGGCCGCCGAATGTCTTGTCGGCTCCATTGCCCCGGCAGGGGTTGGGCAACTTCTCCCAAGGACCGAAGATGTTCTTGGCTCTGAACAGGCGGGCTGCATTGGGATCCCAACCGGTGCAGCCGCTCGTTATCATCCAGTAGGTACCGTCCTGCTTGAAGATAGTGGGAGCTTCATTGAGTCCGCCTGCTGCCACACGCACGAAGGAGCCGTTGTGCTCCATGTAGTCATCAGTGAGCTGTGCGATGTTCAGGGTGAGATTGTCCTCCGAAGAGAATATGTGATAGGCTTTACCGTCATCATCCACAAAGACCGTCATATCACGTGCCATCTGGCCACCCTGGAAGTCGCGCATGAAGAACATCCCACGTTCTATCTGGGTGTACCATTGAGGAGTCCACCAACCCTTATACTCAGGTTCTGTCAGCTTCTGACGCAGGTCGGTGGTGTCGGCCAAGGCAAAGCCGATAGGGTATCTGCCGGCATTGACACGACCAGACCTCACGAAGCGGAACGGACCAAAGGGGGTGTCGCTTACTGCTACTCCCGAGCGGGCAGCAGCGTAACCTTTGCCCTTCATCTCCAAATGAAACCACATGACAAACTTCTTGGTGCGTGCGTTGTAGAGCACTTTGGGCCGCTCGATGATGCATCCACCCTCGATGTCGCTGCCTGGTTGGTCGCTCACAGGCAGCACCAACCCATGATTGGTCCAGTCCTTCAGATTCTTCGAAGTGAAGCAGCTCACGCCCAGCGAACTATATGGTTTGCCGTCGGCAGAGCGGCTTTCGCCGTACCAGTAATAGGTGCCTTTGTAGTTGAAGATGCTTCCGCCGTGGGCGTTGATGTGCTTGCCCGTATTGTCGTTCCATACTCCTCCGTCCATGGGAGCCTGTGCGCCCATGGGAAGCAGGCTGCAGGCTGCCAGGAGGATGAATGATAATGTCCTTTTCATAATGTGGAAATAAACGGTCGTAAACGAATGTCAGATTAAGACTCAATACACATACACCCTGTAGGCTTTCACGCTTCCGGGTGCTCCCGACTCCATGCGGGGCAGATAGTCGATGGCTGTGATGGTCTGTTCAGAGCCCATGTCGATGACCAGCAGATGAGGTGTGGCGGCACCAGGCTCTGTTTGCCAGTAGGTGGATTCCTGCAGGTCAAACGCCTTGTCGCCAGTGTGGTTGCCATCGAGGTTCTCTGAGTTGGCATACTTCACTTCCCACTGGTCGCGGGCCATCCGCATACGGTTCTTCCCCTTGACATACAGTTCGGCTATGGCAGCCTGCTTGCCGTCGTGGGTTGACAGGCACTCGATGGCCACATAACGGCCGGTAGCCTCACCGTTGAGACTGATGGTCTGCCATCCGTTGCCTGCCTTGGTTTCACCCTGAGCCACTGGTGTGGCCGAATTGAGGTCGGGTTTGTTGCCGATATCATTGTGCTTGAGCGACTTCTCCAGCTGCAACTTGTCCAGTTCGGGCTTTGTCTGTCCCCACACGACAGCCTCTTTGGGGCCGACCACATCGAGCACCACTATCTCATTCTCGCCCTTCTTGAGCCAGCAGCCGGGACAATAGAGCGTCTGCTGAGGGCCAATGCTCCAGAAGCGTCCCAAGGCATGTCCGTTGACATACACCTGTCCCTTGCCCCATGTTTCCATATTGAGGAAGGTGTCGCCGGTCTTCTTCAGATTGAAGGTTGCGCGGTAGTAACCTATCTGGGGCGAAGGATTCCGGCTTGCGTCAGCCTGCTCATCGCGTGTGTTCATTGCACGCAGGGCAGTCTGATAGTCGTCTGCTATGCGTCGCATGCGCCAGTTCTTGAGGTTCCATGTCACCTCATCATCATCCACACGGCCAGTGAGCGTCACATCTCCTATAAGTCCCTTGAAGTCCTTGATGGCACGTCCGAAGTTGATACGGCCCATTGCCTCCACCAGCAGAGTCAGTTGCTGGCCCCTCTTGGTAGCGGGAAGCGGGAGCGAGCGCTCGTTCTTCACGCGGTCTATCTTGCCTATGTATTTGCCGTCAACGAATACCTGCACGAAATCATGCCCGTTGAGGTGAAGCATGCAGCCGCCTTCTGTCTCAGGCAATGAGGTGTTGTATATCATTGAACCATAGCCCATGTTCATCTCCTCCATGGTGAGCGGTTGGTGATTCTGTGCTGTGCTGTCGGCTCCCAGGTGGATAGGTGCTACTTGCTGTAGGGTCATGCGTGGGATGCTGATGATGTCGGCAGCACGTGCAGGTACGCCAGGCAGCTTGCGGTCAGTGTATTTCTGCATCGTCTCACGCAGCAGCCAGTACTTCTCGGTAGGCTGTCCCCATTCGTTGATAGGCGCATCATAGTCATAGGAAGTGACATCGGGCGCAAAGCCAGGTGAGTTGGCACCCGCCCAATGGCCGAAGGAAGTGCCTCCGTGCGTCATGTATAGCGAGAAGGAGATGCCCTTGGACAACATCTCATCTATTCCCGCCACCATTTCCTTGGCGGGTCGGGTTTCATGTCGGGCTCCCCACTTGTCAAACCATCCGCTCCAGAACTCCGAACACATGAGGGGAGCATTGGGTCTGAGCTGGCGCAGGCGGCTGAATTGGTCGTCTATCTTGGCGCCTGTGCCGAAGTTCATGGTCCATGTCAGGTCGTCCAGACCGTTGCGCTCAAAGTTTGAGTTCCAGTCGCATTGGAACAGAGTGGTCTTGCCAGCCTCGCTGTCCCAGTATTTGCGCAGCACATCGCGTATCTGCCCAACGTATGCTTTGTCTTCACCATAACTGCTGTATTCGTTCTCCACCTGTACCATGATGATGGGTCCGCCGTTCTGTATGGTGAGAGGAGCCAGCTGTCCGGCCACTTTCTCTTCGAACCGATCTACACACGACATGAAGTAAGGATCCAGTTCGCGCAGGCGTATATCCTTCTTCTTGAGCAACCACCAGGGCAGTCCGCCCATCTCCCATTCGGCACACACATAGGGGCCGGGACGAACGATAACGTACATGCCGTTCTTCTTGGCCAGCCGGCAGAACTCTGCCACATCATTCTGCCCGCTGAAGTCAAACTGTCCCTCGCGCTGCTCATGGATGTTCCAGAAGATATAGATGCATATGGTGTTCATGCCCAATGCCTTGCACATCTTGATGCGATGCTCCCAGTAGGGGCGTGGGATGCGCGGATAGTGAATCTCGGCAGCCTTGACCACAAAGGGCTTTCCGTCAAGCAGAAATGTCTTGTCGCCTGTGGTGAATGTGTTCTTAGCCTCGGCCAGTGCCTTCTTCCGCCTTGCTTCAAGTCCCTGGGTGAGCTGCTTGTACTCCTTGGGAGTTATCTGAATCACCGTACCATGCCTGGGAGTGAAGGCTCCGGAGGTCTTGGTGTCGGCCACCCAACGGAAAGAGCGAAGGTCGTCGGTGCGGGTAAACTGGTAATGTCCGGCTGTGTAACAGTCGTACATCAGGCACCAGCCTCCCCCGATGAGCGGGAATACTCCGGCTCCCTCCACATTATCCTTGGTCTGCTCACAGAACCCATCCAGCAGAGTCCATGTGTCTGGTGCGTGCAGATTGCGGAATACATACTGGCGGATGCCCTTGTGCGCACCCTCCTGCTCCGTCTTGAAGAAGAGATGGTATTCGCCTGAACGGTCCTGCACAATGTCGGTATCGATGGCAGGAGCGTGGAAGTCAAACAACACCTGCGGCTCTCCCTCCAGGTCGGAAAAGTCTTCGTTGGCATAGGCCCAATACACCCGGTCGTAGGGGATAGTGCCGTCATTGGTGAGCAGAGAGAAATATACCATATACTTGCCGGCCTTCTCGTCGTAGATAGTCTGCGGTGCCCACACACGTGTGACGTTGGCCAGATTGGTGCCCGCATACTTCTGGGGGAAGTTTACGGTGTGGTGCTCCCAATGAATGAGGTCGCGTGAGCGCATGAGCACAATACCCCGGTTGCTGGCCCATCCTAGTGACGAGCGCATGTCGGTGGCTACCATCAGGTAGTCACCTGCCTGGGTGCGCAGGATATGCGGATCGCGCACGCATCCTGTGAGCGCTATGGAGTCGGATGCCACCACTGGCTTGCCGCCGTTGAGCGGCTGGTAGTTGAAGCCGTCGTCGCTGAGGGCATACGAGATTTGCTCTTGCTCGGGACTGTTGCCCGTGAAATAGACAAAGAGATACTTGTTGCGTGCGCCAGCCGATGCTGCTGTGGCCAGCATCAGGATGGCCAGCAACGCACGTCGGAGTAATGTCTTCTTCTGCATGATGAAGTGTTGTTAAGTTCGTTTCTTGCCTACAAAGGTACAATTAAGTGCATGAATGCCCAAGGCTCAGAACGCCTTTTTGCCTCAAACAAGCGCCTTTGGACGTTATGCATACATCAAATTACACATAACGTACTGTGGTGAGGGGCAGAGGGGGAGCCGGCTTCTCGCCAGCCGGCTGTATTCTTGGCTTTTTGACGCAACGCGCTGCATCGGCAGTGGCAGTGTACTGCATCGGCTGTTGCAGCGCGTTGCGTCGGTCATCGCAGCGCATAGCGTCGGGCAGGGGAGGGAGGTGGGGAAAACGGAGAAGCCGGCTTCCCCTGGTGAAGGAGGAAGCCGGCTTCTGATGGCCAGTGTGCAGGCGGGCTGTTGCGGGGCTGCTTACTTGTTCAGGAAGCGGTCGCCCGTCTGCTTGATAATCTGATGGCGGTAGGCATCGGGATAGCCCGGACGGAGCACCGGACGCTGGTTGCCTCCGGGAGTCTTCTCGTATTGTCCCTGCTCGTTGGTGCGCTTCACCGACATGTCGTTGTACTTGACTATGAGTGTCTGAGCCAGCTGGTTCCACTCATAGAGCATGCTCTGTGCGGTGCGGCTGCCGTATTCGGAGAGGAACTTCACCGCCTCGTCGTGTGTCATTGACTTGGCTTTCTCCTCAGTCTCAGCCTGCAGCGATGTGTAATCCTTCTCCAGTCTGTCGCGGGTGGATTTCACTTCGGGGAAGAGGGCAGAATAGCGGGGATATACCATATTGCTCACCCAGTTCTGCACCCAATAGGCCGAGCGGGTGGAGAAAGTGAAGCAGTCGGCTGTGCCTGCTGCGTAGCATTCGGGCACGTAGAGTGAAGAGCAATAGACAGGAGTGAGAGGCACCATGTTGGTATCGTCATTGCCAAACCAGATGACGCCGCCTATGTGGTCGGGCAACCATGAGCGCATCTGCGATACATACACGTTGGCTGTCTGCTGGGTGCTGATGGGACGCTCGTTGAAATACTTCTTGCCATCCACCTCAAATGAGAGCGGAGTGGGGCGGTAAGGCATTTCCCAAGGTCCCTGGCCCAAGTCGCTGTCCAGAGCCAGAGGAGTACCCTCGTAGTGGTCACGCATCATATCCTTCACATCCTGCAGGCTCAGTGGCTGCTTGGGCTTCACATAAAGGGGCATGGGAGCAGCCTTGGTGTCGCCTTCGGCATAGCTGAGATAGGCCGACATGTCGTCTGCCGCCCAGCGGTTGAAGAAGCTCCACACGCGGGCTTCGCAGAAGCGGAGTGCACCGAAGTCGGCTGGCGCATAGGCATCGGCAAAGGAGAAATCCTTGTCCTTGCCGCTGAAGTAGCCCTTCTCACGGGCAAAGGAGATGACATCCTTGCTGTAGAGGCAGTTGTCCTTGTCTTTCAGGGGGAACTGGTGAATGCGGCTGTGGTTGGCATGACCGGATATGCAGTCGTCGGGAATGCGTACTGCTACCCACACCACACCCTTTCTCCCAGGGCCTTTACCGATGAGGTCCATCACCCACACCTCGTTGGGGTCGGCCAGTGTGAAGGACTCTCCCTCGCTCTCATATCCGTAGGTGTTGGCCAGGTCAGTGAGCACCTTGATGGCCTCACGTGCGGTGCGTGCCCGCTGCAGGGTCACATACATCAGGCTGCCATAGTCCAGCAGTCCCGTGATGGTATCGGTGAGTTCTTCCCTGCCGCCGAATGTGGTTTCGTGGATGGTAAGCTGATGCTCGTTCATCAGGCCTACTACGGTGTAGGTCTCTTCTGCCTCGGGTATCTCGCCCAGGTAATTGTTGGACTCATAATGATAGATTGGGCGCATGGTGCCTTTGGCATGCTTGCCGCCGGGCAGGAAGTTCATAAATCCGTAGGCACCGTAGTCGTCGCAACTGTATGTCACGATGACGCTGCCGTCCCGGCTGGCTTTCTTGCCCACGATGAGGTTGGTGCAAGCCCATACATGCATGCCCATCAGGGGAGCTGCCAGTGTGAGGATGAGCAGGAGGCGTAATGTCTTGTTGTTCATAATATACGATAAGCCCCCTGCCAGTGTCCCCCGGGGAGATGCGGAGTAAAGCTTTCCGCCTCCTCGCGGGAAACTGGTAGGGGCTGGTTGGTTGTTTGCTGTTTTACTTGATTACCAGTTTGTCGCTGCCAGCAGCCTTGAAACTCATGTCCAGACCCTTGACGCTGTGGGTGAGTGCACCGAATGAGATGAAATCCACACCTGCCTGAGCATAAGGAATCATGGTGTCGAAGGTGATGCCGCCGCTGGATTCTGTCTCACAGCGACCGGCAACCAGTTCTACTGCCTTGCGGGTATCTTCGGGTGTGAAGTTGTCAAACATGATGCGGTCGCAGCCCTCGGCCAGAGCTTCCTCCAGCTCTTTCCAGTCGCGCACTTCGCACTCTATCTTCAGGTCTTTGCCCTTGGCGCGGCAATATTCCTTGGCTCTGGAGATGGCATTGTGCACTCCTCCGCAGAAGTCGATGTGATTGTCCTTGAGCAGAATCATGTCGAAGAGGCCGATGCGGTGGTTCATTCCGCCGCCTATCTTCACTGCCTCCTTCTCCAGCATGCGCATGCCGGGAGTGGTCTTGCGGGTATCCAGCACACGTGTTTTGGTTCCTGCGTCGATGAGAGCCTGCTGGTAGCGGTGAGTCATGGTGGCTATGCCGCTCATGCGCTGCAGTATGTTGAGCATCAGACGCTCAGTCTGCAGTAGGCTCTGCACCTTTCCCTTTACGCTCATCACGATATCTCCGGGCATCACATGAGTGCCGTCGGCGATGTGTACCTCCACTTCCATGGTGGGGTCGAAGCGGTGAAACACCTGTTTGGCTATTTCCACTCCGGCGATGATGCCTTCCTGCTTGATGAGCAGTTTGCTCTCACCCATCTCGGTATCGGGTATGCAGCACAGGGTGGTGTGGTCTCCGTCGCCGATGTCTTCGGCAAATGCCAGGTCGATAAGCCTGTCGTTCAGTTCTTCTACGCTTAACATATTCGTCAATGAATTTAGTTTGTTTTATACCTTATATTATATGCGCGGGGGCAGGAAATGGTCTGCTGTCTGCCCGGCAGCGCTGTGGACCTACTCGTGATGGTAAGGTTCTCCCCTGAGGATGGTCATTGCCCGGTAGATCTGTTCACAGAAGAGCAGGCGTATCATCTGGTGTGAGAGCGTCATCTGGCTCAGGCTTATCTCCTCGGCAGCCAGCTGATGGATGGATGGAGCAAAGCCATAGGGGCCGCCGATGATGAATACCAGGCGACGCGGACTGGCTGCCATCTTCTTCTGTATCCATTGGGCAAACTCGATACTGCGCCTTTCGGTGCCGTGGTCGTCGAGCAGCACGATGCAGTCACCCGGCATGAGCGCCTTGCGCAGCAGTTCGGCTTCCCGCTCCTTCTGCTCATTCTCGGTGAGGTGAGCAGTGGCTTTCAGTTCGGGCACCACGGCGATTTCAAAGGGCATATAGTGACAGATGCGCTTCACATAGGCTGTGATGCCGGCTTCGAAGTGCTTGTCGGTGGTCTTGCCCACCACTATGAGTACGGTCTTCATTCTTTTACATATTCGAGACAGCCGGCATCGGGAGCTCCGTCGGCAAACCTCGAGCGCCCACGCAGGTCGGTGGGGTAGCGCAGGGCTGCTGTGGAGTCGGCCAGCGAGCGTATCAGGCTCAGGCTGTCGGGGGTGAAATCATACAGGAAGTTGTCGGTGTCGAAGAGCACGAAGTTCTTTTCCCTATAGAGTTCCTGCTTGTCGGAGTCGTAGGTGATGTGCACGAAGCGCACCGAATCATCCGACTTGATGGTGTTCAGAAGGCAGTGGCTGAAGAGGTAAGGGCAAGTGTAGTCCTGTCCCTCAACGATACTGCCCTTGATGACATTGTCGGCATAACCCGTTATCACGCAGTTGATGAAGCTGGCTTGCCTGATATCCCTGTTGGCCTCACCGATGTTGTTGGCCATATAGAGTGCACTCCCACGGTTGGCGGTGAAGGGATAGAACTGTGCGATGGTGCAGTGGACAAACTCGTAGTCGCCGCCGAAGATATACACGCAGTCACCTTTGGTGTTGCTGATTTGCGAGTTGCCCACCCTGGCCTTGCAGTTGTCCAGCCTCAGTCCGTCGCCTCCCACATTGTGGATGACAGAGTTCTCCAGCGTGAGAGTGGTGGTGTCGGTGTCGGTGCTGTCGCATAGAATGCCATAGGAACCTCCGTGTATGTCGCAGTAGGAGAACCTGTTGCCGGCACTGCCAGCGTGTATGTTGATGCCTTGCCAGCGGTTGGGCATGTTGTCATAGGGCAGATAGCCGAACATGTGGTCGAGCCTGTCACCACGGAAGATGACGGGCTGCTCCAGTGTTCCTTCGGCATGCACCGACCCATGGATATGCATGGCTGCATCGTCATGGAACATCAGACGGGTGCCGGGAAGCAGACTTAGTTGTGCTTCAGGGGCCACATACAGCGAATCATAGATGAGATAAGGCTTGTCGGTGAGCAGGGTGGAGTCGTGGTCGATGACCATTCCGTGCACCATGTAGGCATCTATGGCCGATGCCTGCAGCACCACTTCATGCACATTGCCGCTCTCCATGACGAAGCGCAGAACATCGTTGATGGTGCCCACCTGGGTGCTTTCCACCCGCGGGACAGTGACCTCTACGCGCACTATCATAGTGTCCTTGCGGTAAATCTTGAAGTCCTCTCCGGCACCGTCAGCCAGCCATTCGCCATCCACATTCACGCGGAAATGGCTTGAGGAGCCTGCTGCCAGGCTCACCGAAGCTATCCTCACCCCCTTCTTGTTCCTGTTGAAGACGGTGAGGGTACGTGTTGCGCTGGGCACGGTGGATATGATGGTGTCAAATGCCAATGTGTCGTGGGAGAACTCCAACCGCGCTGACGGGTCGCTGGTGAAGGCCTCATAGTCTGTGCATGCTCCTGCCAGCAGAGCCAGCAGAAGCATGCATGCCGACAGTATGCCGTGTGTCAGTCTCTTCCTGTTGGGCATCTTCAGACTGTGGGGATGTTTGTGATGATGGCCAGAAGATGGTCCCACACCATCTGCACTGTGGGTATGAGCAGACGTTCGTCGGGTGAGTGGACGCCTCTGAGCGTGGGACCCATCGATATCATATCCATGCCAGGATACTTCTCGCTGAACAGTCCGCACTCCAGACCGGCATGTATGCCACGGACGACGGGCTTCTTGCCAAAGAGTTTCTCGTATTGCTCCACTGCGATACGCAGTATCTCGCTCTTGGGATTCATCTTCCATCCGGGATAGCCCTCGCCTATATCCACCCGTGCACCTGCCAGCTCAAACACGGCAGCAAAGGTGTTGGCCATGTTGATGCGGGCACTCATGATGCTGCTGCGCTGGCTGCTGTTGATGTCGATGGTCTTGGTCTCCTTGTTCATGCGGATTGAGGCCAAGTTGCTACTGGTCTCCACCATGTCGATATCCTGGCACATGGCGAAGATGCCATTATCTACAGCCTGCAGGGCAGTGATGAGCCGTGTGCTGGTGTTCTGGTCTATGGCGGTGGCGGCAGCATCCTGACTCTCGAGCAGGAACTGCATGCTCTTCTCGGTGGAGCTGTATTCCTCCTCCACATCAGCGGCAAAGATGTTCCAGTCGATGCGTATCTGCTCCTTGTCCTTGGAAGGTATCGCACACAGGCAGGAAGCCTCGCGAGGGATGGCATTGTGCAGTCCGCCGGCCTGGATATCCACCAGCCGCAGGTCGTACTTCTTCATCGACAGGTAGAGGAAGCGTGCCAGCAGCTTGTTGGCATTGGCCCTCTTCTTGTTGATATCATCGCCGCTGTGGCCACCGGAGAGGCCCTTGATGTGCAGCGAGAAGGTGAAGAAGCCCTGTGGAACTTCCTCTTCCGTGTAATCCAATTGGGCAAAAGTGCGGCAGCCACCGGCGCAGGATACGAAGATTTCGCCCTCATCCTCGCTGTCGAGATTGATGAGCATGGTGCCTGTCATAAAGCCGCTCTTCATGCCGAAGGCGCCTGTCAGGCCCGTCTCTTCGTCTCTGGTGAACACACACTCAAGGGGTCCGTGGGGGATGTCGGTGCTCTGCAGGAGCGCCATCTGCATGGCTACTCCGATGCCGTCGTCTGCTCCCAGCGTGGTTCCTTTGGCCTTCATCCACTCGCCATCTACGTAGGTCTGGATAGCGTCCTTCATAAAGTCGAACTCCGTATGCGCGTTCTTTTCGCACACCATATCCATGTGGCTCTGCAGGATAAGCGTTTTCCTGTTCTCCATACCTGCGGTGGCAGGCTTGCGTATGATGACGTTTCCTGTCTCGTCACATACTGACTCCAGTCCCAGACTGTGGCCGAAGTTGAGCAGGAATTCTATCATCTTCTCTTCCCTCTTGGATGGCCTTGGCACTTGGTTTACCTTGGCAAAGCATTCAAAGACGCTTGCAGGTTTCAGTTCAATTTCACTCATAATATTTTGTAGGTTTATTGCTTTTGACTACCTTTGCAAATGCAAATATAGGCAATTATGTTGAAACTCGCATTTATAACCCTTGGAATTGTTGCAGTAGCCATGCTTCTGCTCTGTGTCAAGGTGCTTCTTCTGCCCAATGGGAAGTTTGGAAGTTTCCATATAGGCGACAGCAAGGAGATGCGCAAGCGGGGTATCCATTGCGTGCAAAGCATGGACCGCATGGAGCGGAAGCCCAACCGGCATGCCGTGAAGGAACGTGCCGACAAGGAGTGAGCCGGGCGGGCGTGACGAGAGAGGCATTTGCCTGTTATATATATAATGTGTAATCATAACAAGAAAACGATATGAAGATGAAGAGATTTACCCTTGGGCTTGCATGCCTGTCCTTGGTGGCTGCCATGAGCAGCTGCTCTAAGAATGCCGAGAAAGCCACGGAGGAGACAGCAGGCAGCGAGCAGACCGTCGGTCTGAAGATAGCTTATGTGGAACTGGACACACTCATGAGCCAGTATCAGCTCTACAAGGACTACAGCGAGTTGCTTACCCGCAAGGGCAATAACATACAGAACACCCTGGCGCAGAAGCAGCGTACGCTGGAGACTCATGCCGCTCAGATGCAGAAGAAGTACGAGAGCAACGGCTTCACCACACGTGATGAACTGGAGCGCGCACAGGCAAGCATACAGCGTGAGCAGGAGGATCTGCAGGAGCTGGCTGCACGTCTCAACGGCGAGTTCAACGAGGAGCAGGCACGCATCAACGACGAAGCCCGCGACAGCATACAGGCTTTCCTCAAGGTGTTCAACCGCACCCGCAAGTATGACTATGTGATGGTAAAGGCCGGTGAGAACCTGCTGATAGCCAATCCCAAGTTCGATATCACCAAGGACGTAGTGAAGGGTCTCAACAAGAGATACAAGATTCGTCCCGAGGTGGCAGAGAAGATCAAGAAGGTGGAAGCCGAGAAGGATAAGGCTGCCAAGAAGTAAGCACGCTTCTCCGAAGGGCCTTGTGCCCGGTATCGTAACGTAAAGCAAGAACAAAGAATACAGAGTGATAGATATATCCCGACATATAGAATATCTCCTGCTGGAGCATGACAGCGTGTGCGTACCGCAGTTGGGGACCTTCAGCATTCAGCAGAGCGAAAGCCGCTGGGTGCCTGAGGAGGAGCTCTTCCTGCCTCCCGTGCGCAACGTATCGTTCTCTTCAGACTGTAGCCAGGGAGCTGATGACTTCATACGCTCACTTGCACTTGCGCTCAGAGTCAACAGCGAGCAGGCTCAGACCGCATGTGCCGAGTATGTGGAGAACATGAAGCAGGAACTGGCAGCCAACAGCGTGGCCGAAGTGGGAAGCATAGGTATGTTCGTGCGCGATACTGCCACCGGCACCGATTGCTTCATGCCTTGCCAGGCTGGTGTGACTTCTCCTGAGTTCTACGGACTTGACTCTGTCTATCAGCCACGCCTGCCCGAGAGTGTAAGGCAGGCCGAAGCGGCTGCACAGCAGGCTGTCCGACATATTCAGAAGGATGACAAGCATGTGACTATCCGCATTCCCCGCAGCCTGCTCTATTATGCGTCGGCAGCGGCAGCGGCCATCATCATCTTCTTCTCCTTCTCTACTCCCGCTGTCTATACGTCTCCCGGCACAGAGGCAACTGTTGCTACGGCCAACCTCTTCCTGCCTGCCAACCTCCTGCCATTGGCTGAGGTGAGCCAGGAACCGATAGTGGAGGAGGCGCAGAGCGTCTCTCAGCAGAACTGCCAGACCAATGCCGCCGCCCCTGCTACCTCAAATCCTGCACCTGTGCAGAATGAGGTGAAGGCCGATGCAGAACCTGTAAAAGCCCAGGCAACAGCAGTGAGCGCAGAGAGCAAGCCTGCCGAGCCTGCTGTGACAGAGGTGAAGGCAGAGGAGAAAGCCGAGGTGAAGCCCGCGAAGCAAACAGAATTTGCCGTGGTGCTGGCCAGCGCCGTGAGCAATGCCAATGCAGAGCGATACGTGAAGGAACTGAATGGCAGGGGTATCAAGGCAGAGATGCGGGCCAAGGGCAGCATGACCAGAGTGCTGGTGCCTGGCTTCAAGTCCTCTGACGAAGCATACTCCTATGCCCGCAGGATACGCATGCAGAGTGAAGAGTTTGAGTCCGCTTGGGTACTCAAGCTCTAATATATTCCAATCCCCATAACAGAGCGTAGATGAAGAGAGTACGTTGTCCTAAATGTGACAGCTATATAGTGTTCGACGAGACCCGCTATCAGCCGGGGCAACAACTCGTCTTCGTTTGTCCCGACTGCAACAAGCAGTTCGGAATCCGTATGGGTACAAGTCAGGTCAAGACGACCCGCAAGGAGGCAGAAGCAATGCCAGAGGAGCCCGAGGGAAAGCTTGGCAGCGTGATAGTGGTGGAGAATGTGTTCCATTACAGGCAGGTGATAGACCTGGAGATGGGCGATAACGTGTTTGGCAGATACGTGCGCGGAACCAGCATCAACAAGCCCATCGAGACCGTTGACCCCAGTGTGGATACCAAGCATTGCATCATCAGAGTGCAGCGCAACAAGCGTGGTGATCTCCAGTATATCCTTCGCGATGCGCCCAGCAACACTGGCACTTTCTATATGAATGAGATTCTGCGTGACCAGGACCGCGTTCGCCTCTCCGACTCAGACATCATCACCATCGGTGCCACCACACTTATCCTCCGCACGGCAGACGCCGAGGAGGAAGAGTAAGCAGTCTATCTGTTCTACGCTGGCAGGAAGAAAGATTAGCAACAGCCTCACACGCCCTTTGTGGAAATGCCGTCTTGGCTTTGTCGCAACCAAATAAAAGCAATATCGCTTCTTGCTTCCCCAAGAAACTCTTCCCTAAAGCAACCGGCAGTCATCAGAGTCGTTCTTGGCTTGTTTGGGCTTGGCAGATAGCCCGAACGCCCCTTCCTCATATCTTTCATCATACTTGTTTTTCCGCTCCATAAGGCAGGGGCGTTTCCCGCAGTGCGGTGCAGTTCCATTCGCAGCGTGCTGTGATTGCCCACGCAGCGTGCTGCGATTGTCTGTGCAGCGTGCTGCATGTGTTCAGGCAGTTTGCTGAAGTCTCCGTTTGCAACCTTTGTACGGCCATACGCAGCCTGCAAACGGCCGTACAAAGGTTGCGTATGTGCATCCAAAGACTGCAAACGGAGATTTCACTTGGCATCGTGAAGACTCATATCAGGGTGCAGGGATGAATGATGAAGGCTGTTGGGAAATCCGCTCTTCGCTCCTGCATCCTTTTCACGATGCCCTGCAGGCAGGTTTGAAATGCTTTGCTTTCCGCTCGTAGCACCGCTTGGATGATGCTTGCAGCAGGTTCTTCCTGGCTGTTTACGGACTTTGTCTTCGCTTCACACGGGATTGGCTGATGCCAGGATGCAGAATGCAGTCTGTCCGTGACGGTCTTGACGGGTGTCTTCGTGAGTGATGAAGCCAGGGAAGAAGGGGAGTGCCCGGGTGTGGGAGAGGTATTGACAGAAAGGGGGCTGCATTGTGTGTTGGTTTCACAATGCAGCCCCCTTTCTGATTCTATTGTTCTCCTTCTGGTCCTGCAGCATGATGGGCGTATAGCCGGGATGCTGTGCAGGCGGGAGGTGGGTGTCTTGTCGGGAATGTTTTAGAAGCCGAAGTAGCGCTTGGCGTTGTAGTAGCAGATGTCGGCTATCATCTGTCGGATGAAGGGCATCTCGCTTTCGGGCAGCAGTCCGGCCTCCACATCGCGGCCAACCATGCGGCAGAGTCAGCGGCGGAAGTACTCATGGCGGGGGTAGGAGAGGAACGAGCGGCTGTCGGTCAGCATGCCCACAAAGCGGCTGAGCAGCCCTTGCAGCGAGAGGGCATTCATCTGGCGCTCCATTCCATCAAGCTGGTCGTTGAACCACCAGCCGCTTCCAAACTGGATCTTGCCTGGCTTGGGTCCCTGCTGGAAGTTGCCTGTCATGGTGGCAAGCATCTCGTTGTCAGAGGGATTGATGCAGTATAGGATGGTTTGTGCAAGCAGGTTCTCGCTGTCGAGAGCGTCCAAGAAACGAGCCATGGAGGCTGATGTATCCTGTGTGCCAATGCTGTCGTAGCCTGTGTCTGGTCCCAACTGCCGGAACATACGGCTGTTATTGTTGCGCATGGGACCGTAGTGGAACTGCTGTGTCCAACCGCTGCGGGCATCCATCCGGGCCAGTTCGAGCAGCAGGGCAGTATTGAACTGCTCGCTTTCCTCTGCGCTCACCTGCTTGCCGCTGAGGGCTTTCTGCAGGATGGCATCGGCCTGGGTGTCGCTGCATGGCATCCATGGGAAGCGGCTGATGCCGTGGTCGGAGAGGCGGCAACCCTGCTGTGCAAAGAAATCATGCCTCTTCTGCAGAGCATCGATGAGCGACCGGTAGTCCTTTATATCCGTGTCGGCTGCTTCGCCCAGGCGCTTGAGGTAGGCCGGATATTGCTCAGGCTGGTCGATGGCCAATGCCTTGTCGGGCCGCCAGGCGGGCAGTACCTTTACCTCGAAACCGCTTTCCCTGATGCTCCGATGATGCTCCAGTGTGTCGGCGGGGTCGTCTGTGGTGCACACCACTTCCACATTGTAGCGCTTCATCAGTCCTCTGGCCGAGAACTCCGGGCGGGCCAGCATCTCGTTGCATCGCTCATAGATGCTCCGGGCAGTGGCAGGCTTGAGGATTTCCTGTATGCCAAAGGCGGTGCGCAATTCCAGGTGCGTCCAGTGATAGAGCGGATTGCGCATGCAGTAGGGCATCGTTTCGGCCCATTTCTCAAACTTCTCCCAGTCGGAAGCATCGCCCGTGATGAAGCGCTCGTCCACACCATTGGCACGCAACGCACGCCACTTGTAGTGGTCACCGCCCAGCCATAGTTCGGTGATGCTACGGAACTTGTGGTCCTCGGCTATCTCCTTGGGATTGAGGTGACAATGATAGTCGATGATGGGCAGAGAGGCAGCCTCCTCGTGATAGAGCACCTTGGCGGTGTCTGTGTCGAGCAGGAAGTCCTTGTCCATAAAGGGTTTTATGTGTGTGTGCATCTTTCTCTTGTTTTATGGTATGAATAATCAGATGGCAAAGACATTGAATCCTCCGTCCACCACAGCCACTGTGCCTGTGACGAAGGCTGACGCTTCGCTGATGAGGTACTGTATTGTGCCGCACAACTCTTCGGGCTTGCCGAAGCGCTTGAAGGGAGTCTGACGGATGATGTCGTTGCCTCGCTCGGTGAGTTCACCGTCGGGTGTGGTGAGCAGCGAGCGGTTCTGGTCGGTGAGGAAGAAGCCCGGAGCAATGGCGTTGACACGTATGCAGGGGCTGAACTTGCTGGCTACCTCGTTGGCCAGGAAGGCTGTGAGGTTGCTGATACCGGCCTTGGCGGCTGCATAACCCATCACTCGCGACAGGGGACGGAATGCTGCCATGCTGCTGAAGTTCACTATGCTGCCGTGCCCAGCCTCTGTCATGGGCTTGAGGAAAGCCTGTGTGGGGATGAGGGTACCCGTGAGGTTGACGTTGAGCACGCGCTGAAACTCCTCCACCTGCACGTCGAAGAGGGTCTTTCCAGGCGGAATGGTTGCCCCTGGCATGTTGCCTCCTGCGGCATTGAGCAATGCATCTACGCGCCCATAGAGGCGTACCACCTCATCGCGCACCTGGTTGACAGCCTCGATGTCGGTCACATCGCACACCATGAAAGTGGCGTGCCCACCCTGCTTGCGGATGTCTTCGGCCAACTCTTCGCCTACGTCCTTTCTGCGTCCCAGCAGAACAACCTTGGCACCTTCGCGTGCCAGATGTGAGCCAATGGCACGTCCCAACACGCCTGTACCGCCAGTGATGACCACCACTTGGTCCTTAATATCAAACAGTGACATATACTTATCCTCCTCTGTCTTTATGTTGTTTGTTCTATGTTATTTGTCTTCTCTTGCTTCCTGTGGGAGCTGCTTATGCCCACGCGGGTGCGATCACTCCTTGGGGGCAATACCCAGTTCGTCATCCACAGTGGCCATGATGCCCTCCACCTGGCCCAGTGCAAGCATGCGGCCATGGAAGCTGTAGCCTGCATTGTAGCCCATCTTCTCGTCGCCCAGCATCAGTGGAGCATGATCCACACGCATTGGCAGACCGGGATTGATGCTCTGGAAGATGCGCACCAGCTCTATGATATGTGCTCTGCCACCCAGATGGCTTGCCTCCTTGAAGTCCCCTCCGGGCAATACATTGGTGCTGCGCAGGTGCACGAAGTGGGTTCTCCCGGCATACTTTCTGGCCAGCGCAGGCACATCATTGTGCGCTCCGGCGCTGAGCGAGCCGGCACAGAAGGTGAGTCCGTTGTGCTTGTCGGGCACAGCATTGAGCATCCACTCGATATCCTGGTCGCATGATACGATGCGCGGAAGCCCCAGAATCTGCAATGGCGGGTCGTCGGGATGCACGCACATGTTCATCTCCCAGCGGTTGCAGACGGGCATGATGGCCTCGAGGAAATACTTCATGTTTGCGCGCAACTGCTCTTTGTCGATACCGTCATAGAGTGCCAGGAGCGAGCGGAATATCTCCACCGGCCGCTCATCATGCTCTGTGATGTTGCCGTTGACGAATCCCTGTGTCTTCACGATGATGTTCTCCACCAGCCTGTGTTCGTCTTCGGCGGTGAAGTGATGGCTCATGCGCTCCACTTCCTCCAGCGTCTCGGCTGTGTAGTCGGCCTCTGCACGCTTGCGCTTGAGTATCTTGCAGTCGAAATATGCAAACTCTGCATGGCTGAAATAGAGGCTTGAGGTGCCGTCGCCATTGGGGTGGGTGAGGTCGGTGCGAGCCCAATCGAGCACGGGCATAAAGTTGTAGCAGATGGTGTGCACACCCTCCCGGCCCAGATTTTCCAGGCTTATGATGTACTTCTCTATCAGCTCATCGCGGTCCTTACCCCCGTACTTGATGCTTTCGCATACGGGCAGACTCTCCACCACACTCCATCTCATGTGGTGCTGTTCGATATATTCCCGCATGGAGCGGATGTCTTCACGGCTCCACACTTCGCCGTTGGGGATGTGGTGCAGCGCGGTCACTATACCCTCCACACCTATCTGCCGGAGCATGTCCAGCGTAATCTTGTCCTGACGGCCAAACCACCGCCATGTCTTTTCAAGCATCAGTCTTCCTGTTATGAATGTTGAACTATAAGTGTAGGATTGCACTCCTTCTGCCCGGGATATGGGCTTCGGAGCAGATTCCATTGTCTCTGATTTACTTGCTTACTTTATTTTCACCGGTTTGTAATGCGGCACCAGAGCCTTCAGGATGCACCATCCTGCCAGGTAGGCAAGCGCACAATAGATGAAGATGATGAAGTAGCCGGCGGGTTTTCCCTCGAAGCCCAGGAACGTCATGTTGGTTTCGGCAGCGTAGTCAAAGAGGTGGCCGCTTATCTTGTTGATGGCGTACGAACTGATGCCACCAGCCATACCGTTGATGCCGGTCATGGTGCCCACGGCTTTGCGCGGGAACAAGTCGCTGGCCACAGAGAACAGATTGGCTGACCAAGCCTGATGCGAGGCACCTGCCAGACCAATCAGTATGACTGGGAACCAGTAGCTGATGGTGCCCAGAGGCTGTGCAAAGAGGGTGAGCAAGGGCAGAAGGGTGAAGGCGAACATGGCCTTCAGGCGGGCATCATAGGCATTGAGGCCCGTGCGCTGCATGATGATGGTGGGCAGCTTGCCGCCGTAGAGCGAAAGCATGGTGATGGCATAGAGCACGAAGATGAGCATCATGGCCGTCGGGTTGTCGGACTTCAGGTGATAGACATCGCTTATGTAGGCGGGAGTCCAGAAGAGGAAGAACCACCACACACCGTCGGTCACCATCTTGGCCAGGAAGATGGCCCATGCCTGAGGCAGGCGCAGGAAGTGGCTCAAGGGGATGCTCTTCTCCTCGTTCTTGTCGCTTTCCTGGGCAGCAGCGCTGCTTGCTTCAGCCTCAATGCCTTGCTGGATATATTCGAGTTCGGCCTTGTTGACGTGCTTGCAGTCTTCTGGACGGCGGTAGATCCACAGCCAGAGTCCCAGCCACACGAAGCCCAGTGCGCCGATGATGATGAAAGCCATCTCCCATCCACCGCCTATGCCCATCTCCTTGAACCAATGGGCCAGCAGGGGTATGCTGAGTGGTGCGATGAGTGCACCCACGGTGGAACCGCTGTTGAAGATGCTGGTGCTGAATGCGCGGTCCTTTGGCGGGAAGTATTCTGCGGTCACCTTGATGGCAGCAGGGAAGTTGCCGCTCTCGCCCACAGCCAGTACGATGCGTGCTATGATGAAGAACCATGCGCTCACGCTGGCTATGCTTACGGCCAGCGCACCTGTTGCATTGAAGAGGTCTTCACGTCCGCCCAGGTCGAGCCAACCGATAGTGGCCAGTCCGCAAACGGCATGCAGGCAGGCACCCAACGACCATATACCGATGGCCCACAGGTAGCCCCGGCGTGTGCCAATCCAGTCCATGAAGCGACCACTGAGCAAGTTGGCCACCGCATAGACCAATGAGAAGATGGCGGCAACATTGCCGTACGTGCTGTCGGTCCAGTGGAACTCGGGTGCGATGAAGTCCTTCCAGGTGAGCGAAAGCACTTGGCGGTCCATGTAATTGATAGTTGTGGCCATGAAGAGCATGGCGCAAATGACCCACCTGTAGTTGGTCATCTTCGGCGATGTGGAGTTGTTTGTAGCCATTTCTGCTTTTTGTTGCTGTTTTTGTTGTACTCTGCCAGTGTCTATTGTGCACTCACAAGGCGGTCAGAGCCTATTCTCAATGCAAATTTAATAAAATTCGCGGTACGAGGGCACTCGCTTTGCATAAAAAAGATACTTACTGGTATTATTTTTGCTCTTTGCTGCGTAGATTAAGCTGGAATGCTGGGTTTTGGAGGAAAAAGAGCCCCTGGACCGGAGCTGGTGGACTGAGATATGACGGGATACATGGAACGCGGCGTTGGTTAGACGCCTTCTGCCGATGAAGGAGCTTCCCTGCAGATTTCCCAATGTCCTCTGCATACCGGCTTTTCACTCCCTTGGATTACTCATGCGTCTCTCTCTTCTCCTTATATAATATATGCGCGCGCGATGTGGCAAAGAAAAGGACCGCACTGCGAGGCTTGTTTCGCGATGCGGTCCTTGGTGCTATAGCGGGTTATTTGTTCAGCATGAGTTTCACTGCCTGCTCTATCTGAGTGTCCTTGCCATTGATAAGGTCAGTGGGGGAAAGGTAGCACTCGATGTCGGGCTCCAGCTGTTGGTTCTCCAGGAACTGGTCTCTGTTGTCGAGCGAACCAACCTGCGGGATGCCGAACACGTAGCTGCCCACGGTCTCCCACCACACAGCGGTCATAGTGCCAGGCACAGGAGCGCCCACCAGTTTGCCTATTCCCAGCTCGTGGTAGAGCCATGGAGTGCCGTGTGCATTGGAGTAGTTGTCCTCACAGATAAGCATGCACGAGGGTTTCACCCAGCGGTTGAACGGATCGTCACCGATGTGCTGTCCACGTGGCATATAGCGTACACTGCGCTTGCCGGACAGCAGTTCGCACACATCATTGTGCAGCCATCCGCCTCCGTTGTGGCGTGTATCCACGATGGCAGCATCCTTCTGGCGGTTCTTGTCGCTGAGAAGGGTGCGGTACAGCTCATGGAAACTCTCGCCGTTCATCGCTTCGATGTGCACGTAGGCCAGCTTGCCGCCTGACAGACTATCTACCAACTGTGTGTTGCGACGCACCCAGCGGCGGTAGAGCAGATCGTTCTGTGCACCCGATGAGATGGGTCGCATGAGTATGTCTTCTTTTATGCCCTTCACTGTGAGCCTTGTGAGCACACCGGCCTTGCCTGCCAGCAGGGGCCAGAAGTCGGTGCCGGCCTCGATGGTCTTGCCGTCGATGGCAGTGATAATGGCACCTGGCTTGATGCGTGAATGGGTGTCCAATGGACCTCCAGGCAGAGTCTCTGCCAGCCGGATGCCTGCTCCCTGGTAAGTTTCATCTATCAGCGCTCCCAGTTCGGCTGTAGAGAGCGCGCTGTTGTAGGCACGATAGCGGCAGCCCGTATGCGATACATTCAGTTCGCCCAGCAGTTCGCTGGCCAGGATGCTGAAGTCATATCCGTTGTTGATATGCGGCAGGAACTTCTTATACACGCTGTAGAGCGAATCCCATGGAGCGCCGTTCATGCCAGGATCATAGAGTTTCTCCTTGGTCTGCTTCCAGATATGCTCATAGAGGCAAGCCTGCTCCTCCTGCGTGCGATATGAGGCGAAAGTCTCGAAGGGAACGTTCTTGATGGCCGATGTGGCAAGCTCCAGACGCTGGATGGTGCCGCCTCCGCCAGTGAAGAAGCAGTATTTCAAGTCCTTGTCAGGACGCAGCGAACCCGCGCTGATGTTCTGGAGCTTGAGTTCCGTGCGCTCTTCCTTGAAGTCGCGTACCCACAGAGCCATGTTGCCATTGTATGGTGCGATGAAATAGAGCTTGGTGCCCTTGCTGTCCATGATGGCATCTCCCAGGTTGGTAGAGGTGGGAGTGAGGCGGATGGTGCGTGTTTCGAGGTTGTCGAGGTCGAACTGCAAATCCTTCACTTCCTGCTTGGTGCTGTCCTTCTTGCTCTTCTTGTTGTCGGAGGATGCCTCCAGCAGCGCCACATCTTCCTTTGACAAGCGGAACTCATCATAGGCGGCAGCATCGAAGAACATCACATACTCGTCTCGCTCAGAGCCCCACGAACCGTGAGCACGGTAGCCGGCACGGTCGCTCTGGAATATCATGGCACGTCCGCCCATTACCCAGCGTGGGCTGCTGTCTGAGTATCCGCTCTGGGTCAAGTTGATTGGCTCGCCCTTGCCATCGGCTCTCAGCAGGGCGATGTCACCTATGCACCAGCCTGCAGTGCCGTTGTAGTTGGCCAGCAACCATTTTCCGTCGGGGCTCCAGGTGAAGTACTGGTCGCCGTCGCTATAGCTGTAGGTGTATTTTCCATCCATCACTGTGTGTGCGTTGCCGTTCTTCACGTTCATCACCTTGATGGTTGTGCGGTTCTCCAGATAGGCAATCTGCTTGCCGTCGGGGCTGTATGAAGGCTGGAAGGAGGTGGTCTTTCCGTCGGTCAGACGACGCTCCACCGTCTGGGTGCAGTAGGCAAAGGATTTCTCCTTGTCGTCCTTAATCTCACATTCATAGATGCCCCAAACGCCATCACGCTCAGAGTCGTAGGCCACTGCTTTGCCGTCGGGACGGAAAGTCACAGTGCGCTCACGCTCGGGGGTGTCGGTCAGCTGGCGAGTGGTCTTGTTGTCCACATCGGTCACATATACGTCGCCATTGAGGATAAAGGCCACCTGCTTGCCGTCGGGCGATACGCTCACCGATGAAGCTCCCTGACTTACCTTGCTCCGGCGCATGGGTTCGGCCTGCTTGTCACTGATGATGGAAACCTCCACGCGATGTGGTTCGCCTCCGGGTGTGAGGGTGTAGATGCTTCCGTCAAAGGAGAAGCAGAGAGTTCCCTGATTGGATGCGGAGAGATAGCGCACGGGTGAACCATGGAAATGAGTGAGCTGCTTGCGGCTGCCATTGTCTGTGCGGAGTGCCACATTGAGTGTTCCGTCCTCCTCGTCAATGCAGTAGAAGCCCTCGCCTGTGGGGTTCCACAGAGGATCGCGCACCTCTACGTGCGTGGTGGTGAGCTGCTTGTACTGCCCGTCCTTCACGCTCCACACATCGCGTGTGATGCTGCTCGTGTGGTGTTTGCGCCATGTATCCTCATATCCCTTTACATTATTATATATAATAGAGCCGTCTTTGCCCACGCACAGATTGTCCATCGGCAGGGCAGAATAGAGGGTCTGACGGCCACCGGAGATGCTTACACGGTACATCTTCTTGTATGTTCCGCCCGGGAAAATAATCTCTGAGGCGGTGGGATGGCCGGTTCGGCTGAACAGGATGGTGCTGTCATCGAGCCATCCTGCCACTGTCTCGGCGGCACTGTGGCTGGTCAACCGCTGTGCCGGACCGCCTTCTGCTGGCATTACATACACATCCATACTGCCCGCACGGTCGCTGCTGAAGGCGATATGTTTGCCGTCGGGACTCCAGAAGGGAGCGGTGTCGTAGGCAGGATTGGTGGTCAACTGACGTGCCGCACCACCTTCGGCGGGTACGGAATAGATGTCGCCCATATAAGAGAAGGCAATCTGCTTGCCGTCGGGACTGATTCTGACTGGACGCAACCAGAGAGGTGCATCGCCTGCCAAACAGTGCAGCGAGCCTGCAGAAAGAAGCAGCGCTGCGGAAAAGAACTTTGCTAAGAGTGATTTATGCATGCTTACTTACATAAGAGATTTATCATGTAAAGGAGGTAGCAGAGCAGCAGGAAACAACCTTCCCACTTCTCTATCTTGCCTCGGGTGAAGGATACTATCCACACGATGATACCGCTTCCAACCAGAGCTATCCAGTCGGTGAGGGCAATGTTCTCCACCTGCATGGGACGGATGAGTGTGCACAAGCCCAGGATGCCTGCGATGTTGAACACGTTGCTGCCTATTACGTTGCCCACAGCAAGGCCTTCACGCCCCTTGCGGGCCGCTACCATACTGGTGGCCAATTCGGGCAGACTGGTTCCGCCTGCCAATATCGTCAGACCTATCACACTCTCGCTCACACCCCAGTGACGTGCCATGGATGCTCCCTCACTGACCATCAGGCGCGCTCCAATGACCAGAGCCGCCATGCCGATGATTATCTGGAAGGCAAGAACCAGGTATGAGGCAGTCTTCTCGGCCTCCTTCTCTTTCTCTGCCTTCCTGTTCTTGCGGGCCAGATAGAAGGTGTAGTAGATGTAGATGGCAAAGAAAACCAGGAATATCAGCGCATCGCTACGGCTGATGGTGCTGTCAAAGAAGACCAGCCCGAAGAGCATCAATGAAACCAATATTGTGATGGGCATATCCCTGTAGAGCAATGCCTTGTCAACAGCCAGTGGCAGCATTAGCGCCGAAGCACCCAGAATGACCAGACTATTGAAGATGTTGCTGCCGATGATGTTGCCTGTGCTCATGTCGGCACTTCCCTGCAAGGTGCTGAGCAGACTTACCATAAACTCGGGGAGGCTGGTTCCCGCCGCCACGATAGTAAGTCCGATGACCAGTTCGCTCACGTGCCATTTGCGGGCCAAGCCCGATGCGCCGTCCGTAAAGCGGTCGGCTCCCCACAGGACCAGCACTATGCCGACCAGCAGGAGGATAATTTCGAGTACCATATAAATAATGTGTAAAAACGGAATATATCTGCAAAAGTACGGCTTTCTGTTCAATGCCTTCTTTCGTGTAAGCAAAAACGTTAAAAAACGCAGTGGATTTGCATCTTTATTCCAAAACGGGTTGCAATCTGATAAATACTTTGTATATTTGCATCGAAATTGCGTAAGCATACCAAAGGATACAATATCACGACAGAAAAAAGTATAATCACAACAGACTTATGAAACTGAGAAAGATTGCATTTGCCGTTGCTCTTGCCGTTGCGGCTGCCCCTGCTTTCGCACAGGATTTCACTGACAAGGACCTGAACGAGCGTATCGGTTACTCAAACAACAACAATGAGGACAGCATCAAGGCTGGCCGCGGCTATGTGTCGTACTTCCAGCAGAGCATGGCGAACCAGGACTGGAAGGGTGCACACATGAACTATGAGTGGCTCATCAAGAATGCTCCCTTTGCCATCACAGGTATCTACACACAGGGTCCTTACATGTTCTTCCAGCTGATCAGCGGTGAGAAGGACCAGGCCAAGAAGCTTGCCTACTTCCAGGAGATGATTTCTCTCTTCGAGGCACGCCAGAAGAATCTGGATGTACTGAATACTTTTGCAAAGACCAAGTCAACCTTGGGAGACGTGCTCGCGCTGAAGGCTGACTACTACAACTGGACTGCTCCCACCATCCAGGGCTCTGGCTACACGCTGAACAAGTCATATGAGAACTACAGCAACGCCATCAAGATGATCAACGAGAAGGGTGGACGCGAGATTGAAGGTTCTGTGCTCCAGAACTTCTTCCTCGTGAGCGATGCCATGTACAAGACTGCCCCCACCGCTCTGAGAGAGCAGTATCTGCAGGACTATATGGATAGCAAGGACGCTTGTGAGAAGATGCTCCAGCTGGCCAAGGAGGCTCAGCAGGCAGGTGACACTGCCAAGGCCAGCAAGCTGCTGGCTAAGTATGACGGCCCTCTGGCTCTGATTGAGCAGACATTCAGCGCAAGCGGTGCTGCTGATACAGCGCAGATTATCGCCATCTATACCAAGAAGTTGGATAACTACAAGGGTGATATCAACAAGTTGAACAGTGCTCTGACCTTGATGGCACAGAATGATTGCGATGACAGCGGCATCTATTATCAGTACGCCGAGGCTGCTTATGCCATCGAGCCTACATTCACCAGCGCCATCGGTCTGGCTCAGAAGGCCCAGAAGGATGGTCAGGCAGAGAAGATGCTGGAGTACTACAACAAGGCTCTCGAGCTTTGCTCAAGCGACGCAAAGCGTGGCGCTATCTGCTTGAATATTGCCAATGGTCTGACCAAGAGCAAGCAATACACCGGTGCACTGACTTATGCAGAGAAGGCGATTGGCTACAACGCTGACCTCAAGGGTAAGGCTTATCTGAAGGAGGCTAACGTTTACACTATGCTGGGGCAGTATCCCAAGGCTATCGAGTACTGCACAATGGCAAGCGCAGAGGATATCACCGTGAGAGGAAGTGCTGACCGTCTGAAGCAGAGCATTCAGAAGGTGCAGGCCAACCAGGCTGCCAACGACCGTGCACGTAAGGCTTACGACGACTTCATCAAGAGACAGAAGGCTGAGGAGGCATTCTGGACTGGTGGTGCGAAGTAAGGTGTGATACCCGTTCCGCCTCTCTTTTCCTGCGGGGAAAATGAGTCGGAACAGAAAAGAAAGGCTATTGACGCAACCACCCCATATTGTGGTTGAAAGATATTGAAAGTGGTGAGATCCCTGACGGAGATAATCTGTCAGGGGTCTCATTGCGTATATAGGCGTCGGCGGAAGGTGCCAAGAAAGCTTGGGAGAAGGGTCTTGCCTGCGTCTCATTATATATATAAGTGTCTGGTGAGGAGTCTTGTCGCACGTCTTGGCATGTTTGACAGGCGAAAGAAGCGCTCGGAATTCTTTGGTAGGGTGTTTGTGCTTGTTCTTGTCAAATCCATCCGTTGGCCGTTTGGCGGTGATTTAAGGGACGGTTTATGGGGATGGAGCGGCTGGATAAGAAATGCTCCTTGCTGATAGAACGGTACCGAGCAGGCAGACTTTCTTTGCTCTTCGTCGTACAGCAGAGTTTTCGTCCGATTGGCTCATTGGGGTGCGTCGGCTGTTGCATCGCGCTGTGTTTGTCGTCGCAGCGCAATGCGATTGGTTTTCCAGCGCGCTGTGTTTGTCATCGCAGTCTGTTTTGTTTGTTGCTGTTTCTTTCTGCGGTGTTTCTTGCTCCTGCTTTCTTGTGGATCTTTTCCTTTGTCTGCTCGTTTGTGTAGGAATGTTATCGAGTTGAGGTTTGCTCTCTGTGCGGCTGGCTGCTTCGTGATTGTCTAAGGTGAAGAAATGCCTTGATTTCTACAAGGATAGTGTTTGAATGTGTTTTTCTTGTTTCTGGAAGAAATCGTCCAATAGTCTTTCGGGCCTTTGTTTGTGTTGAAAATCAGGCAGTAAACGCTTGTCTTGTTGTCTTTTTTGCCCTTTCTTTTGATACGAATATGTCCGTGTTTTAACTTTTTTAACACAAAAACGCGGCCAAATGGACAAAAATCCTCTGCAATCCATTGCGCTTTGAAAAAAGATGTGTAACTTTATGCTCAGAAAGATGAAAAATGGACGGAAAAACGTTCATTTGGAACAGAAGATCGATGAATAAAGGTAAGATATCAATAGGAGTGCTTGGCTTCGGTCGAATGGGACGCAAGCACGTCAGGGAGCTTGTCAAGAATGACCTTTGGGATGTGGCTTGTATTTGCGACATCGACCCTGGGCGTGCAGCTTCGGCTGCTGAATTGGCTCCGGGTGCAAAGTTCACCACCAATGAGGATGATATATTCCTCAATCCCGATATCGACTGTGTGGGGCTCTTTGCTTTGGCTGACTCCAGAGCCAGCCGTATAGAAAGGGCACTCAAGTGCGGCAAGCATGTGATATGCGAGAAGCCCTTGGCCTACAAGAGAGAAGACGAGTGGAAGGTGGTGGAGATGGAGAAACGCTCCGACAGAGAATGCACGGTGAACCTCTATCTGCGTAATGCTTGGTACACCAAGGAGATGAAGGACTTCGTGAAGTCGGGTGAGATAGGCGAGTTGGCCATCATACGCATTTGTCACATGACGCCTGGACTTTCTCCTGGAGAGGGTCACGAATTTGAGGGACCCTCTTTCCATGACTGCGGAATGCATTATGTGGATATCTGCCGCTGGTATGCCGATTCGGAATACAAGACCGGGCATGCACAGGGAATCAGAATGTGGGACTATAAGGACCCTTGGTGGTTGCAGTGTCATGGCACTTTCCAGAATGGGGTAGTGTATGATATCACCCAAGGATTTGTATATGGACAGTTGGCCAAGGATCAGACACATAATTCATATACAGAGCTCATCGGCACGAAAGGGTTCGTGCGTATGCATCACGACTTCAAAACCGCTGTGGTGGAGAAGCATGGAGTGAATGTGACGGAAGTGGTGGAGCGTCCCTATGGAGACAAAAACATCGACCGCCTGTGCCAACTCATGGGCGAAGCTATCCTGACAGGCAAGAGGCCCGAACAGCTTCCCAGGTTTGTGGATGCTGCCATTGCTTCGGATTTCGCATGGCGTATGCTCGAAGATGCACGCCGCAACGACCTTCCATCCAAAGGTACGGCAGAGGAGCTGGAGCAAATTCATTACCGCCGGGCACACATGACCAATGGTTATGGACTGCTTAACCACTAAAGCCAGATTATACCTGACAGATTATATTAACAAGAATAATAACAAATAGAATTCTGATAAGTTATGACAAACAGTTTAATGTTTCTCGGCAACCTGGGTACAGGCGAGATTATTATCATCGCTCTTGTGGTTCTTCTGCTGTTCGGCGGCAAGAAAATTCCAGAGTTGATGCGTGGAATCGGCAAGGGTGTGAAGAGCTTCAAGGATGGCATGAATGACATCGAGAAGCAGATCAACGCAGAGCCCGAAGAGACTCCCGCCAAGCAGGACGACAATAAGTAATAAAAATATAATAACCCCTAAACAAACAAAATCATGGAGAAAATGTCAAGAAGATCCTTTCTGAAGGCAGGCACAGCAGCAACTGCTGCCCTGGCCATGACGCCAACCGAAATGTTGGCCAAGGCAAAAAACACTAAGAAGAAGGCTGGCAAGACTGGTAAGGTCAAGTTGCTGGGCGTTGGTATCGGCGGTCGTGGTCACTCTGACCTCAACGGCGTAACCTACAACGGCAAGGAGGTTTATGATGACATCGAGTTCATCGGACTGGCTGATGTGGATCAGAAGTATGCCAAGGGAGTAATCGATGAATACACCAAGCTGTTCCCCAACTGTAAGGTGTATAACGACTATAAGAAGATGTACGCAGAACTGCTCGACCAGTGCGACGGCGTTATCTGCGGTACAGCTGACCACACACATGCTATCATCTGTGCAGAGGCTCTGATGGCTGGCAAGGCTGTTTATTGCGAGAAGCCTCTTACACGTACCGTATATGAGTCTCGTCTGCTGACAAAGTTGGCTGCCAAGGCTAATGTTGCTACTCAGATGGGTAATCAGGGTGCAAGCGGTGAGGGTGTCAACCTCGTATGTGAGTGGATCTGGAATGGTGAGATTGGTGAGGTGACTCGTGTAGATGCGTTCACCGACCGTCCTATCTGGCCTCAGGGTCTTGAGCATCCTGCCGAGGTTATGCCTGTTCCCGACACTCTGAACTGGGATGCTTTCATCGGTCCGGCTCCCAAGCGTGATTACAACTCTATCTACACTCCTTGGAACTTCCGTGGATGGTGGGATTTCGGTACAGGTGCTCTGGGTGATATGGCTTGCCACATCCTGCATCCCGTGTTCAAGGCTCTTGACCTGAAGTATCCTATCAGAGTCCAGGGTTCTTCTACCGCTCTGATGGCAGAGTCTTGCCCCAACGCTCAGGTGGTTAAATATACTTTCCCCGCACGTACAAACCGTCCCAAGGTGGCTATGCCCGAGGTGGTTGTGACTTGGAGCGATGGTGGCATTCTGCCTTTCCGTCCTGAGGAGTTGCCCGCAGGCAAGAACCTCAACGTGAGCGGTGGTGCTGCAATCTTCTACGGAACAAAGGATACTCTGATTGTAGGTTGCTATGGCGAGAAGCCCTATCTGCTGAGCGGTCGTGTGCCCAATGCTCCTAAGGTTTGCCGTCGCGTGACAGAGTCTCATCAGAGAGACTGGATTCGTGCTATCAAGGAAGATCCCGCAACACGTGTGAAGACCTCTTCTGACTTCAGCGAGGCAGGTCCTTTCAACGAGATGGTTGCTATGGGTGTGGTTGCAGTTCGTCTGCAGGGCCTCAACCAGGTGCTTGAGTGGGATGGTGAGAAGATGCAGTTCACCAACATTCCTGAGAATGCAACTGTGAAGAGTATGATCAAGGACGGCTTCTCCATCAAGGATGGTCATCCCACATTCCAGAACAAATACACCGAGCCAGTCAACGCTCGTGAGTTTGCAGCCGAGCTCATCAAGCCTAAGTATCAGAATGGCTTTGTGATCCCCGAGCTTCCTCAGGACTAAGGTTTGACGTTTGACTTAACAAAAAGAACATTCTCATATGAAACTGAGAAACTTATTAGCAGCCACCGCATTGGTGGCTGCTATTGGTGCTAATGCACAAGGCGTGAAGTATGTGATCAACCACAATCCCGAGGTTGACCTGAGTACACTGACCACAGACAAGGATGGCTACTACGTGCTGTTCGATGGCAAGAGCCTCGATGGCTGGCGTGGTTACCAGAAGGATTACATTCCCAGCAAGTGGAATCTGAAGGATGGCTGCCTGCACTTCAATGGTCGTGGTGAAGGCGAAGGTGGTGACATCATCTTTGCACACCAGTTCAAGAACTTCGTGTTCGAAGTGGAGTGGAAAATTAGCGAGGGTGGTAACTCTGGTATCTTCTACTTGGCACAGGAGAGTGCATCTGTAGGACAGGATGGCAAGCTGCATGCTGAGCCCATCTATATCTCTTGCCCCGAGTGCCAGGTGCTCGACAACGAGCGTCATCCTGATGCCAAGTTGGGTGCCGTATTGGGCATTCGCCAGAGCTCATCCCTCTATGACATGATTCCCGCAAAGCCTCAGAATGCAAATCCTGCCGGCCAGTGGAACAAAGTGAAGATTGTGGTGAAGAACGGTAAAGTAACCCATTATCAGAATGGTGTTAAGGTTCTGAGCTACAAGATGTGGGGTGAGGAGTGGATCAATCTGCTCCAGAGCAGCAAGTTTGCCGAAAATAAGTGGCCCATTGCATTTGAGCTGCTGAAGAACTGTGGCGGTGATGGTCACAAGGGTTACTTCGGTTTCCAGGATCACGGTGATGAGGTATGGTACCGCAACATCCGTGTGAAGGCACTCAAGTAAGCCTATCCGTTACCCAACTCAAACTTAAACAAAGAGACGAACTACAATGAAAAGATTTCTTTCAATAGCATGTGTGCTCGTGTTGGCACTCACATGCGGTCTGACAGCAAACGCCAAGAAGAAGGAGGTTTGCTTCCAGATGTACAGCGTGCGTGACCTTATCGGCAATCCCGAGAAGTATGCACAGAACCATGAGAAGACGCTCAAGGAGCTGGCCGATATGGGTTATACTGCTGTGGAGGCTGCCTGCTATGACAATGGCAAGCTCTACGGAGTGACTCCCGAGCAGTTCAAGGCCGACGTTGAGGCTGCTGGCATGAAGGTGATGTCAAGCCATGTAACCCGCAATCTGAATGATGACGAGCTGAAGAGCAAGGATTTCACCGAGGCTCTCAAGTGGTGGGATCAGTGCATTGATGCACACAAGCGTGCTGGTATGCAGTATATGGTAATTCCCTGGTGCAGTGTTCCCAAGACATTGGCAGACCTGCAGACCATCTGCGACTTCTACAATCAGGTGGGCAAGAAGGTGGCTGCTGCCGGCATGAAGCTCGGTTACCACAGCCACAGCCATGAGTTCCAGAAGGTGGAAGGCCAGGTGATGGAGGACTACATGATTCAGCACACCGACCCCAACTACCTCTTCTTCCAGATGGACGTGTATTGGGCAGTGCGTGGTCAGGTGAGTCCTGTGGCTTACTTCAAGAAGTATCCTGGTCGCTTCACTCTGCTTCACATCAAGGACGATAATGAGATTGGTCAGAGCGGAATGGTAGGCTTCGACGCTATCTTCAACAACTTCGACGTGGCAGGAGCCAAGGGTTGGGTGCTCGAGCTGGAGCATGCTTCCACTCCCGACATCCTGAAGGGTATGAAGGAGAGCATCGAATACATCAAGAATGCTAAGTTCGTGAAGGCGTCTTACAATAAGTAAATAACCAGAAAACAATAGTCTGTGGGCTGCATAGAGGTTTCGTACCTTCTTGCAACCCACAGTTTTTCAAAAAAGAAAACTTTTTAATCCTATGGCGGATAATAAGGAAAAGGAAGAGTTGCAGACAGAAGAGGAAGTGGAAGGAATGTCCTTTTGGGATCACCTTGAGGTGCTCCGTTGGGCTTTGTTCCGTTCGGCATGCGTGCTGGTAGGCTGCATGATAGTCACGTTTATAGCTATGCCTCGCATCTTTGATGAGTTTGTGCTTGCCCCCACCACCAGTCATTTTTTTGTTTACAGATGGATAGAGAGCCTCAGTCATGGCCTTATGCATTTCGATCCCAACTTCCATGTTAAGATTATCAACATCAATGTGGCCAGCCAGTTTATGACGCACATCCAGACTTCAGTGTCCTTTGCTGCTGTCATGGCTTTCCCTTATTTCATCTGGGAGATATGGAAGTTCATCGAGCCTGCCCTGTTTGAGAACGAGATTCGTCATCTCAAGCCCGCATTCTTGGGTGGTACCGTCATGTTCTATATCGGTTGTGCATTGGGCTACTTGCTTGTGTTCCCTTTCACCTTCCGCTTTCTGATGGAGTATGATCTGAGTCCTTCCATCGAGAATCAGATCAACCTCTCCTCCTACATAGGCAACTTTACTATGCTCATCCTGGTCATGGGCCTGGTGTTTGAGATGCCGCTGCTGGCCTGGTTGCTGTCACAGTTCGGCATCCTCCACAAGTCATTCCTGCGCGAATATAGGCGTCATGCCGTTGTGGGTCTGATGGTACTTGCAGCAGTCATCACTCCCAGTGGCGACCCCTTCACGCTTATGCTTGTGTTCATACCGCTGTATTTCCTGTATGAACTCTCTATTATGGTCATCAAGGAGTAGAGCCAATAGCATTTCCCCACGGGAAGTCCCATAACGCAGGTGCATCACCGTCATCGTGAAGGCACCTGCGTTCTTTTTTATATATATTTTCATTTGGTACAAGCCAAAGCCGCATCTGCCGAAATAAAGGAACAAACTAAAAGCCGATCTTCAACAGAATGTTAAAGCTCCATATCGGCAGGTCCAGAGTGCCCAATAATACTATTGTATTATAATAAGGAACGGTGTAAAATGATAATAAAATGTGATGTTGTGATAGAATCTTTTTACTACTTTTTGTGTTTATATGTGCGCCCGTTCTTGGCATTATGGCGGAGCAGGCCAAATTATGCTCTATTTAATTTGTCTGCCGCAGTTTCAGAACTCTTATTACTTGAAAATGATTTCATGTGAGTACAATGCTTATGACTACAATATTAATAACCTGTATTCTGTTTTAATTTCTTGTTTAAATCCAAACATCTTTGTGGTATTGGGAAAACCGTTGTAAACCCAGTAAACTCCTTTTCTAATGGCTCTCTCTGATCATATGCCTTGGTATATTCGCCAAAACGGATGAGGTCTTGACGTCTCCAACCTTCCCATACCAATTCCAGCAGACGTTCTTTAAGTATGTTGTCTAAATTGGTTACCACATGAGGCATTCCTACTCGGTCTCTTATAGCGTTCAGCTCTATTGAACCATC